>Ga0307377_10001327_pt1 | contig 31868 bp, 25 predicted proteins | sample TR3MG_FD_202535 | JGI IMG/M metagenome (GOLD analysis project Ga0307377, IMG submission 202535) | Soil microbial communities from Risofladan, Vaasa, Finland - TR-3 | ecosystem: Environmental > Terrestrial > Soil > Coastal area > Acid sulfate soil | place: Finland: Risofladan, Vaasa | collected... | reverse complement strand
CTGATCTCTCCTGAAAAGATGACATTTATACACATGCAGGTATCAAAACCATCTTTAACCTTCACTCTGTTCCAGTTATCACAACTACAACCGTTTGATTTCAGCATTTCAACTTCCTGGCTGGAAAGATTCCGGTATTTCTCTTTGAATCTCATTAAAAAGTTTCTATTATTCCACAGTTACTGACTTAGCCAGATTCCTTGGCTGATCAACATTGCAACCTCTTAAGACTGCAATATGATAAGAGAGCAATTGAAGAGGGATTACAGCAAGTAGTCCTGAAAAAGCGGGAAGTGTTTCAGGGACTTCAAGTACATAATCAGCCATTTTCCTGATTATCTCATCCCCTTCTGTGACAATAGCAATAACTTTGCCTTTCCTTGCCTTGATCTCCTGTATATTACTGATGATCTTTTCATAAGTGTCATCCTTTGTAGCTACAACTACAACAGGCATATTCTCATCAATCAGTGCAATCGGCCCATGTTTCATTTCAGCTGCCGGATAACCTTCGGCATGAATATATGAGATCTCCTTCAGTTTAAGTGCACCTTCAAGTGCGACTGGAAACAGATATCCTCTTCCCAGGTATAGTGCATTATGGGTATTTTGAAATATTTTGGCAAGTTCAAGTGCCTGTTCATTGAATGTAAGAGCTTTTTCAATTTTTCCAGGAATTGACACCAATTCAGTTATCAACTCTTTATATGCTATATCGGAAATTATCCCATTCTTGTGTCCGATCTCAAATGCCATCATTGCCAGTACTGTAACCTGCGTTGTAAAAGCTTTGGTAGATGCCACTCCAATCTCAGGTCCGGCATGAGTATAGACACCTGCATCCGTTTCACGCGGAATGCTGCTACCCACAACATTACAAATTCCAATAACCTTGGCACCTTTTGATCTTGCAAGCTTAACGGCAGCCAGGGTATCTGCAGTTTCTCCGCTCTGACTTATTGCTATTACAATATCTCCTTTATTGATTATCGGATTTCTGTATCGGAATTCAGAAGCGTATTCTACCTCAACAGGAATTCGCGTATACTCCTCAAAAATATATTCCCCTAACAGCCCTGCATGCCATGAAGTCCCACAGGCGATAATAATTATCCTTTCCGACAATGATATAGTTTCCAGAATATCATGAAGTCCTCCGAGCATCACACCAGAATGATCTGGCAAAACCCGGCCTCTGAAAGTATCATGAATTGCCCTTGGCTGTTCAAAAATCTCTTTAAGCATGAAATGGGCAAATCCTTCCTTATCAATCTCTCCAATCTTAAGATCCAGCTCTTTAACTTCAGGCTGGATCTTTTCATTCCTGATTGTTTTAAGAATAAGCTCATCCTTCTTTATAATTGCCAAATCGTCATCATTAAGGTAGATAACCCTCTGAGTATATTCAACTATAGGTGTGGCATCTGAAGCAATAAAATTTTCTCCCTCTCCCACTCCTATAACCAATGGACTACCTTTTTTGGCGGCAAATAATCTGTCAGGTTCCTGTGTGCAGATTATTACAAGTCCGTATGCACCTTCTACCCTGTTAAGAGCCAGCGTAATTGCCTGCTCAGCAGTCAGGTCTCCTTCAAGATACATGTGCTCAATAAGATTAGCCAGAACTTCTGTATCAGTCTGGCTTGTGAATTTAATACCTCTGCTTTCCAGGTGTTTTTTCAGACGGGAATAGTTCTCAATTATGCCGTTATGGACAACGATAAAGTTGCCTTTGTAAGATACTTGAGGGTGAGCATTTAACTCGTTGGGTTCGCCATGCGTAGCCCATCGGGTATGCCCCATTCCTGTTGTTCCGTTAAAACTCGATTTATTCACCAACTCTTCAAGATCAATAACTCTGCCAATGCATTTGAAGATCTTTGTTTCACCGTTTACAAGAGCCATCCCGGCGGAATCATATCCGCGATATTCAAGACGTTTAAGACCGTTAATGATTATTTCCCGGGCAGGATTTGATCCGATATATCCAATAATTCCACACATACTAAACAGGATTTAAAAAATCATGTGCGAAAGTAATGATTTTGGCTCACAAAATCTAGAACTTACTATATGTTAACTCGAATTTAACCGGAGTCTTGCTTTTATTGGCTTTCAAAATGAGGTTGTTGGTTCCCGTTAGAGATTGAAATATTTCCATTTCCGGTTTTATCTCACCCGTTGTATCATCGAGATATGCCTGTATGTAATTGGCCAGATTGAAACTATATACATTGTTTGTGGAGTCAATTATACCATTAAAAAAGCTATGCGATTCATCTATATCATAATCAGGAACATCAAATTTATATCCGCTTTCAGTTTTATATCTGATACGAAGAGATGATGGAACTGTTGACGGTTTAAAATAATCACCATCGAAATAGATAGGAACTATTAATCTTGCCTTATTAACTGCAATATTATCAAGAGAAGGGTCGGTTTTCAGGCTTTCGAGTCCGGGCAATACTATTTTGGTATATACTCCATTCAGGCTCTGGATATATGACAGAGTGTCTGTTTCTCTGTAATTATAATCATTTATATGCTCAATCTTATTCTCCGGAAGGGCAGTATTAAAATTATGTGAATATCTGCTAAAGGATGCATTTGTATTCGTCGCATCTATAACGAATTGGAAATCTCTTGCGATATCAAATCTATCATGCATCCATATAGTAAAAAAGTTATTGTAAGCAGCAGATGAGGTGAGTGGCTGAAGATTTAAGGCGACAAGCAGAGGGTCGACACTGGATGATATCCGGAAGTAAAGACCTTTGAAAAATGATCTGAAATCAGGTAGTTTCGGGTCGTAAAAGAGTTGTAAGGTGTCGCGCAACAAATAATTCGCAAACTCAACAGGAAGGGTTAATTCAATTTGATTTACTGTATCTGGCTTAAGAGGAGGAAGTTCAATATTAATAGAAAAATCTGTAGTATCCACCTGTGAGTTTGAATAATATTCTGAATCAATAAATATCTGCTGTGCAATCTCCGAAAGTCGTAAAGTATGAGTAACACCGGAACCTCCTTTAACGTCTAACATAGTCAGATACAATTTTACTGAATCGACTGTAACTCCTTCATCGACCCATGGCGCACGCATTCTTATCTCTGTAATAAACTCAGCGGTTGTAGTACCAAAGTAAGGATCATAAGTTTCTCCGAGAAAAGAAACTAATGGTTCATCTGTTCGAATTGAATCATCATACATTATATAAGACCATACACTAAGTGTATCTATGGATTTTACATGAATATTATCACTTTCCGGCAGCAGTTCCAAACCAATTTTTGTTGGATCCTCTTCACAAGAACTTATAAAAAGAAGTGCCAATAATAATAACGATAGATAAAAAATCTTTAACGAATGATGATAAACAGAAATTGATCTGGATGGGAACCTGGAACTATGATAATATCTTGTCATAAAAATCATTATAGGCATCAATATATTCAGTCTCATCCTTAAATGTAAGAACCGGGTTTTTTACTGTACTAAGATATTTTGTCAATTCCTCATTTATATCTTCACTTCCGATAATGATCCCGTCAGAATATTTAATAGCCAGTTTTGATAAATTAACAAAATCGGGGGTCTTAATCATTTTAAGGTTTTCTCCATCGATTCCGTCAAAACGCAACTTATCGACGAATGATGATCTAAACGGTGTTTTGAAATCATTATTGTAAAGAGAGTAGATTATTTTATAATTACTGAACAAAGGATCATCATTGTAAATACTCCGCAGATAAACCGGAACCAGGGCGGACATCCAACCATGACAATGAACAATATCAGGAGCCCATCGTAATTTTTTAACCGTTTCAATTACTCCACGTGCAAAGAACAGAGCGCGTTCATCATTATCTTCAAATTCCTTTCCTGTAGAGTCACTGATTATATGCTTCCTCTGAAAATAATCATCGTTATCAATAAAATAGACCTGCATACGTGCCGATTGTATTGAAGCGACTTTAATTATAAGTGGATGATCAGTATCATCAATAATTAAATTCATTCCAGAGAGCCGGATAACTTCATGAAGTTGATTTCTTCGTTCGTTTATACAACCATACCGTGGCATAAAAGTCCGAATCTCTTTTCCCTTTTCCTGAATACCTTGAGGGAGAAACCTTCCGATCTTCGATAACTTCGTCTCACTTAAGTATGGAGTGATCTCTTGAGAAATGAATAATACCTTTCTGCTTTCCATTTATTTTCCTGCCTGGATATACCATTTCGATTTAAGGTGCAAAGATAGTAAAAAATTATGACATAATAAAAATGCGGATAATCATATGATGCGCAGATTTACCTCCCGGAGCCAACCTGATTATTAATAACCAGTTAAAGCAACATTATTAAAATAATTTCTTTTAGGTTTGCAAATTAATTACAAACGATTTATGAAAGTTATTCGTACCACATTGGATCTGCAAAGTCAGATTAAAAAGTTAAATCTTGTTCCTGTCGGATTGGTACCAACAATGGGGGCTCTTCATAATGGTCACCTCTCTCTGGCTGAAACTGCAATTAAACAATGCCCGATTGTAATTGTGAGCGTATTTGTAAATCCAAAACAGTTTAACAGTAAAAATGATCTGGAGATTTACCCCAGAACGCTTGATCATGACCTTACATTACTGGATCAGGTCATAAGGGAAACAGATATTGTCTTTGTTCCGAATTATAAAGAAATATATCCTGAAGATGACAAAACAGAGTCTGTATTCAATTTCGGTAACCTCGATAATGTAATGGAGGCCCTTCACCGTCAGGGCCATTTTAACGGTGTAGCACAGGTTGTTAGCAGGCTATTTAATATAGTTCAACCCGATATTGCAATTTTTGGAAAGAAGGACTTTCAACAACTTGCCGTGATTAAAGAACTTGTAAAACAAACTGGCAATAAAGTAAAGATAATTGGCAATCCAATTATACGCGAAAAAGACGGGCTGGCAATGAGTAGCAGGAACCTCCTGCTGGAGCCGGCAATAAGAAAGAATGCAGCAGCAATTTATAAAACTCTCTTATCTGCCTCAGCAATGATTACTCATAATGACATCCCGAATATAAAAACATTCGTTGAGAAAAGCATTAACGATATACCAGGGTTCGAGGTTGAATACTTCGAGATAGTTGATGATATTGATCTGATACCAGTCAACAATAAAGATAAAATGGAAACGGGTAAACAATATATCGCATGTATTGCAGTTAAAGCCGGAGACATTCGACTAATAGATAATATTGAATTTTAGTTGCTCTGAATCATAAGGTTAATTACCTTTGAGGGGTAATTAGCATAAACAAGATATCATCCTATGTTTATAGAAGTAGTAAAATCAAAAATCCACAGGGTTTCCATTACCGGGGCTGACCTGCATTATGTTGGAAGTATCACTATTGATGAGGATCTTATAGATGCAGCAAATTTAATAGAAAATGAGAAAGTCCAGGTTTTAAACTTAAATAATGGTGAGCGTTTTGAGACTTATGTGATAAAAGGGATACGGGGATCCGGAGATATTTGTCTTAATGGCGCTGCTGCCAGAAAGGTGATAATCGGTGATATAATTATTATTTTGTCATTCGCTCTCCTTGACTTCGAGGAAGCTAAATCGTTCAAACCAACCATTATATTCCCCGATACATTAACAAATAAACTAATCTGAAATTGAAAAATAGTATTTTACAGATACTGAAGTTTATTGGTTTTCTGGCTGTTGGAATACTCTTGCTTTGGTTTGCATTTTGCGATGTTGACTTCAATAAGTTAACTGCTCATTTAAAGGAAGCCAACTACTCCTGGCTCCTTTTGTCAGTTTTATTCGGACTATTTGCTTTTATCAGCCGGGCCCGAAGATGGGTCCTGCTTATTAACCCTCTTGGATTCAATCCTTCATTAAAAAACTCTTTTTATGCATTAATGACCGGCTACCTGGCCAACATTGCTCTACCCAGGGTTGGTGAAATAACACGTTGTGTGGCATTGGGTAAAAAGGAAAAAATCCCAATGGATCAACTAATTGGGACAGTAGTTGTTGAACGGACAATTGATTTCTTGTCACTGCTTGTTATAATGGTTTTTCTGATCTTTACAAGTGGAGACCAGATATCCCTCTTCCTGAAAGAAGGTATTCTTATACCAATTCAGGATAAGATATCGTCATTATTTAGTGTCATATGGATTTTGTGGGTGGTGCTTTTTGTGCTGGGATTATTCACGTTGTTTTTGTTGGTCCGTTACAAAAAAAATCTACGGAAAATCAGATTTTTTTCAAAGATGTTCGACCTGGCAAGGGGAATTATTAATGGATTAAAAACCATTACCAATATCAAAAGAAAATGGGAATTTATTTTCCATACTGTATTCATCTGGATCAACTATACCCTTATGACATGGGTTGTGGTTTTCTCCATCGAAAGCACCTCTCATCTTACTTTTGCAGATAGTATATTTCTCCTGGTAATTGGGGGACTCGCTATGTCGGTACCAGTACAAAGCGGGCTTGGTGCATTTCATTACATCATTTCCCGGGGTCTGTTGTTCGTAAAGGGTATTCCCCTTGAGGACGGACTTGTTTATGCATTGCTAACACATGAATCACAATTGATATTTGTTGCCATTATTGGAACTATTTCCTTCTTCATCATTTTTAGAAAACCCGGGAAGGACCAAATCTCCTGACCTTTTTCCTATATTTGTTCATTAATTCCCCGGTGTACCTTAGTGCCTTTGTGCCAAGACACAAAGAATCACAAAAAAGAACGCTGAATAATAATTACTTATAGACAACAATGGCAAAATCCAAAACAATATTTGTATGTCAGAATTGTGGAGTCGAATCGGCAAAGTGGATCGGGAAATGCCCTTCATGCAAAGAGTGGAATACCTATCATGAAGAGATAGTGGTTCCCTCTTCCTCACGTGAAACTTCCTTCATTATGAACCGGGAGAAGAGGAAGCCGGAACTTCTTGATAATATAAAATCTGATGAACACAGCCGTAAAAAAACAGGCATATCGGAGCTCGACAGGATACTGGGTGGTGGTATTGTCGGAGGATCGCTTATACTTTTGGGGGGTGAGCCCGGTGTTGGGAAATCAACACTCGCACTTCAACTTGCACTTGCCCTGAAAGGAGAAAAGATCCTTTATGTATCAGGTGAAGAAAGTGAAGAACAAATCAGTCTTAGAGCGCGAAGGATGAAGGGCTCTAATCCTCAATGTTATATCCTCAGTGAGACAGAACTTGAAGGTATCCTTACACATGCTGAAAACATTAAACCCGGGTTAATAATAATTGACTCTATCCAGACAATAAGTAACGGGATGCTTGAGTCATCCGCAGGCTCTGTCTCACAGGTAAGGGAATGTGCTGCACAGCTCCTTAAATATTCGAAGATAACTGGCATTCCGGTCTTCCTGATTGGGCATATTACCAAGGATGGTACACTTGCCGGTCCTAAAGTGCTTGAACATATCGTTGATGTAGTTCTCTATTTTGAAGGGGATAATAATTTTGTTTATCGGATTCTTCGTTCAGTTAAGAACAGGTTTGGGTCAACCGATGAATTAGGCATCTTTGAGATGGTTGAGACAGGGTTAAGAGAAGTTGACAATCCATCTGAAATGTTTATTAATCAACACGATGAAGATCTTAGTGGTATTTCAATAGCTGCCACAGTTGACGGACTAAGACCTTTTCTTATTGAAACACAAGCGCTTGTCAGCAGTGCGGTCTATGGGACCCCCCAAAGAAGTTCCACAGGGTTTGATATCCGACGACTTAATATGCTTCTGGCTGTCCTCGAAAAAAGAGCCGGTTTTAAACTTGGCATAAAAGATGTCTTCCTGAATATTGCCGGCGGTATAAAAGTTAATGACCCTGCAATTGATCTTGCCATAATAAGCTCTGTATTATCATCTAATCTTGATATTTCTATAGGAAGAGAGGTCTGCTTTTCCGGAGAAACCGGGTTATCCGGAGAAATCAGACCCGTTTCCAGAATTGAACAACGCATCCGTGAAGCATCAAAAATGGGATTTAAAAATATATATATATCAAAATATCATAAAAACTTAACGTCAAAAGGGATTAATATTGAGGTAATACCTGTCGGTAAGATTGAGCACCTGGTCAGATCGTTGTTCAGCTAAAAAGGAGGAACGTATTAGTATCTTATTCTCCTCGAATTATCCCCACGTGAATTATCTCTTTTAACCTTTTCACAATCCAGTTCCATATTAAAATTTACCGGACGTTCAAACTCATCTGATTCCATAATTCCAAACTGCGGATCTTCATAAACCTTTTTCATGAATATTGCAAAAACAGGCAGAGCCATATTAGCTCCCTGACCTTCTCCCAATGTTTCAAAATGTATTGACTGATCTTCCCATCCACTCCATACACCACCAACCAGGTTAGGAGTAATACCCATAAACCAACCATTTGAATTATTCTGGGTTGTACCAGTTTTACCTCCAATCTGGTTCCTGAGATTATAGGGTTCAAGCCTCATCCTTCTTCCAGACCCTGTTTTCACAACTCCCTGTAAAAGGTTGAGCATCAGGTAAGCCTGATCTTCGCTTAAAACTTCTTCAATCTTTGGTGTTAACCTTGCAATGAAGTTCCCGTTTTTGTCCTCTATTCTGGTAACATACATAGGTCGTGCATAGACTCCCTTGTTTGCAAAAGTTCCGTAAGCACCTACCATCTCCTCGAGCTTAATATCGGAAGTGCCTAAAAATATAGAGGGGACAGGATCGATAAAACTTCTAATCCCCATTTTATGCATAAGGTCAGTTACAGCCGTTGGCTTAAACTGTTGCATTAACCAGGCAGATATATAGTTTTCCGACTGAGCCAGCCCCCATGCTAAAGTAACCATTTTACCATGATAAGCTCTTGGGCCGGAACTCCTTGGAGTCCAGGGTATTGAATCGCCAACATCAAAAGATCTGGGAATATTCTCAACCTCATAACAAGGAGAGTATCCATTTTGTATTGCTATTGTATATAGAAAAGGTTTTATTGTACTTCCAACCTGTTTCTTCTGTGATGTAACACCATCCCATTTAAAATATCTGAAATCCGGACCTCCAACATAGGCTTTCACATAACCGTTATGCGGATCTTCTACCATAAATGAGGAACGGATAAAATATTTATAATATCGTATTGAGTCAAGTGGGGTCATTATAGTATCCCTGTCTCCCTTCCACGAAAATACCGTCATCTTAACAGGTGTATTAAACGAAATCATTATAGAATCCTCAGATACGCCATTAACTCTCATTAAATAATATCTGTCACTCTCCGTAATCGACCTCATAATCAAATCGTCAATAGTCTTCTTGTCAATATCGTCTGAATATGGAGGATTTTTAAACCCTTTTGCTCTTCTATAAAATGCCGGTTGAATTTCATTAGAAAGATGTTCCGTCATAGCCTCTTCAGCATATTTCTGCATCGTGGAGTTAATGGTAGTATATATCTTTAATCCGTCTCTGTATATGTCATATGGTGATCCATCAGGTTTTTTATTCTTGTTACACCAACCGTAAAGCGGATCATTCTGCCATTCCCATAATGCATCTTCATATGAATCAGGATTTCTATATCTGTTACGTTCAGGTTCCGGCTTTCTCATAGTGTTCCTGATATATTCCCTGAGATAAGTAGCAAGACCTGAATTATGATCCTCAACCTTAAAATCAGTTTCAATAGGCAAATTCATAACAGAGTCCGCAACGGAAGATGTTATATATCCATACTTTGCCATCTGGGAGATGACAACGTTCCGTCTTTGGAGCATGAGGTCATAGTTCCTCACCGGGTTATACCTGGTTGAAGCCTTCAGCATCCCAATAAGCACTGCCGATTGCTCGAGATTAAGGGAATCGGGTGTAATATTAAAATATACCTTTGCAGCTGATCTTATGCCAATAGCATTGTAACAAAAATCAAATTTATTCAGATACATGGTAATAATCTCCTCCTTTGTATAACTTCGCTCAAGCTTTACAGCGGTTTGCCACTCCTTGAATTTGGAAACACCAAGTTTGACTTTCCGCATAAGGGCAGAATTTCTTGAGGTATCCCGGGGATAAAGTTGTTTTGCCAATTGCTGGGTAATTGTACTGCCACCACCCGTGCTCTGTCCCAAAAGAATAGTACGTATAGCTGTACGGCCTAAACCACGTATATCAATACCTGAATGTCTGTAATATCTGATATCTTCCGTGGCAATAAGTGCGCCAATGAGATAAGGGGAAAAATCTTTATACTCCGTCCATGTCCGGTTCTCAATACTAATCTTACCCAAAAGTATCCCATCTTCAGCATAAACTTCTGCAGCTAAATAGTATTCCGGATTTTCAAGCTCCACAAATGAAGGCATCGGGCCAAGCTTCTCCTTCGAAATAAGAATAAATAAAGTAATTATTACAACAAACGGCATAATAAATAATGCCCAAAACCAAATCAAATACTTATTGTAGTCCTTTTTGCCTTTCATCAACTAAAATATTTATGCCAAAAATAGTAAATATTAAAGAATCTTCCCGGTTTATTTTGAAGTTTGGAACCTAATTGATTTACTTTGTCGTGTTTTAAATAGAATAAATATCTCGTGTAATGATCGAAAATCTTGTAATTGTTGAGTCACCTGCAAAAGCTAAAACTATTGAAAAGTTCCTTGGAGCAAATTTTCGTGTTGTATCAAGTTTCGGACACATAAGAGACCTTTCCAAAAAAAACCTGGGTATAGATATTGACAATGATTTCTCTCCCGATTATGAAATCCCGAAGGATAAGGCAAAAGTGGTAAGCGAGTTACGGAAAGCAGCATCAGATTCAAAAAACATATGGATTGCCTCTGACGAGGACCGTGAAGGAGAGGCAATTGCATGGCATCTGGCATGTGTATTGAAGCTAGATCTCCCAACAACTAAGAGAATTGTATTTCATGAAATTACTAAAGAGGCTATCTCAAATGCAATTGACAGTCCCCGGCAGATCGATATGAACCTCGTTTATTCCCAACAGGCCCGTCGCATCCTTGATAGACTGGTTGGTTTTAAAATTTCTCCTGTCCTCTGGAAGAAAGTACAACCATCACTCTCTGCCGGCAGGGTTCAATCGGTTGCAGTGCGACTACTTGTTGAGAGAGAGAGAGAGGTTATTTCCTTCAAGATGGTGTCATCTTTCAGAGTAACTGCCATTTTCCGGATCGATTCATCTCCCGACGAAAATGCTGTACTAAGGGCAGAATCGTCAAAACGATTTATTGATGAAAAAGAGGCATCAAAATTTCTAGAGTTATGTGTTGATTCAAAATATAATATTGCAAATATCAGCATCAAACCCGGTACAAGGTCTCCATCTCCTCCCTTTACCACATCAACTCTACAGCAGGAAGCATACCGGAAATTGGGATTTTCTGTAGCACAAACAATGGCTGTAGCACAGAAGTTATATGAAGCTGGTAAGATTACATATATGAGGACCGATTCAACAAATCTTTCGAAACTGGCTCTTGCTAAATCGCGAGAAATGATCATCTCTGAGTACGGGGAGAAATATTCAAAAACCAGACAGTTTAAAACTAAATCAAAGGGGGCACAGGAAGCACATGAAGCAATTCGCCCTGCATATCTTAAAAATTCTGCCACAGCTGGGAGCCATAATGAGAAAAGGCTTTATGAACTTATTTGGAAAAGAACAATTGCCTCTCAGATGGCTGATGCTAAGATAGAAAAGACTTCCATTTCCATTGAAATGAATAACTCTCCGGTTACTTTTCAGGCTAACGGAGAGGTAATTAAGTTTGATGGTTTTCTTAGGGTTTATACGGAATCATCTGATCAGGAAAACAACGATGAGGACAAGTATATAATTCCTCCCGTACAGAAAGGTATGTCTTTACAATACAATAATATAACTGCCACTCAAAAATTCACAACACCACCACCAAGATATACTGAAGCAAGCCTTGTGAAGAAACTTGAGGAACTGGGAATTGGACGTCCTTCTACCTATGCCCCAACCATCTCAACGATTCAGAACCGCGGGTATGTTTCGCGGGAAGACAGACCAGGTGAAAAACGTAAGATAAAAATTATTGAACTAGCTAATGGCAAGCCTTCTACATCAACCATTACAGAGATTGCAGGAAAAGAAAAGTCAAAACTTTTTCCTCAGAATATTGGGATGATCGTTAACGATTTCCTAATGGAGAATTTTTCCAATATAGTTGATTATCATTTCACTGCCAAAGTAGAGGAACAGTTTGATGAGATTGCTTTAGGTAATCTTAAATGGACCGGTATGCTGAAGAAATTCTATTCACCTTTTAATCAAACTGTAACCGATACCCTTGAGAAGAAAGAGAGAAAAACAGGCGTTAGAGTACTTGGAGATCATCCTGAAACCGGAGAACCTGTAACCGTAAGAATGGGTCGGTTTGGTCCTGTTGCACAGATTGGTGATGCTGAAAATGAAAAAAAACCCAGATTCGCCAGTCTTTCGAAAAATCAACTGCTCGAAACAATAACTTTTGGGGAAGCATTAGACCTGTTCCGCCTTCCACGATCATTAGGGGAACATGATAGTGGAGAAATGGTGGTAGGCATAGGAAAATTTGGCCCGTATATAAGATATAAAAGTAAGTTCTTCTCATTAAAAAAAAGGGTAGATGATCCATATACAGTAAGCTCTGAAAGAGCAATTGAGATAATCCATGAAAAGTATGAAAGCGACAAAAAGAAGGTTATTAAGGACTTTGGTGAATTCATGCTTCTTAATGGTAGATACGGACCTTATCTTGTTAGGGATAAAATAAACTACAGGCTTCCAAAGGGTAGCGATTCAGAAAAACTCACAAAGGAGGATTGTTTGAAGATTATTGAAATTAGTGAAAAAACCAAAAAAAGTTCTTAAAATATATCATGGTAGACCTGAATGATTATTTCCATCCTGTAAGCATCGAAGAGCCTGATTTTGTTCATCTGACAGGACAAGCTGTCTTCCCTCATAATATCACCATTCACACTGATAATAGCCCTGTGAAAGATCTCAGTAAGTACAAGATCGCTATATTGGGTGTTCCTGAGGGACGGAACACTCCGAATGCAGGATCAAGGAAAGGGCCGGATGCAATCAGGGGAGAGTTATACAGACTCGCAAAAATCCCTGGCAAATCTAAAATAATTGACCTGGGTAACATGAAACAGGGAGTTACTTTTAACGATACTATTGCAGGACTAACAGATATCCTCTCTGTGTTACTACAGGAAAAAATATTTCCATTAATTATAGGTGGAAGCAGTGCACTAATCCCTTCTATAGACCTTGCCCTCTCACAACTAAAAAATAAATACACTTTAACTGCGGTTGATCCAAGGATTGATTTCAGCAATGATAGAAAAGAGCCCGATTCATTTAATTACCTTAATTCTATTCTTAAGAATCCTAAAAGCACATTCGATCATTACATCAATATTGGCTACCAGACCTACCTTAATGACCAACAGGTAATTAATCGCTTTATGAAACGAAGGTCGGAGATTTTAAGAATTGGAGATGTCAGGCAGGCCATTTACCTTACAGAACCACTATTCAGAGACTCTGATGTGGCAATTTTTGATATATCAGCTGTGAGACAATCGGATGCCCCGGGAACCATTATCCCTTCTCAAAATGGTTTCTATGGCGAAGAAATTTGCCTCCTTTCAAGATATGCCGGAATATCAGACAACCTGAAAATATTCGGATTATTTGATGTCAATCCGGAATTTGATATCCGTTCCCAGACAGCTGGTCTTGCTGCTCAAATACTCTGGTTTTTCCTTGAAGGCTTTTCACAAAAACAATATGAAACACCTGTTTTAAGTATCGGTAATTCAGGTCGGTTTATTAAGTATCACGTAAGGCTTACTGATCTCGATGACGACATGATATTTATTAAAAGTAGTCTGACAGACAGGTGGTGGATGGAGTTCCCTGCAGCAAAGGACCAGAATATGTATGTAGCATGTTCGCATGAAGATTATCTTAAGGCTAACCGGGATGAAGTACCTGATAGATGGGGAAAGGCATCCGAAAGACTAAAATTATAATAAGTCCGGTTTCGCTGCGTTTAATCATCAGACATATTGTCTATCACTTAATTTCATAATCTTCATTAATTAAGTGGTTAGAAATAATAAATAAATAATTGGTAAATTTGCTTGCAATTCAGATTTTTACTTATTTTACTGGTTCAATTAAAGTGCAATGCTCCTTTAGATGAATAAATGAAAAGACTAAATATCGCATTTCTCTTTTTAGTTATATTATTACAGCCGGTATTCTCTCAACAAGATCCTCTGTCAAGTCAGTATATGTTCAATACCCTGACTTTTAATCCTGGTGTTGCGGGCACATCAGGAATGATATGTGCTACTGCAATTAACAGACAGCAATGGATAGGATTTAAAGGTGCTCCTTCAACTACAATTTTTAATATAAGTGCTCCTGTTTCTCCCTTCAAAATAAACAGCGGAGTAGGGTTATTTATTGAAAGTGATAATGTGGGTTTTGATAAAGATATTAACCTGTCTGGTATTTATTCCTTTCATATGGATTTGGGACAGGGAAAACTTGGCATAGGACTAAATTTTGGTATGCTGAATAAAACATTAAGTCCAGAATGGCAAATACCTAAAGATGATGCACACACTCCTGCTTCAGGAGATATTCTTATACCAGAATCCAAAGAGAGTTTCGTGGCATTTGATGCAGGGCTGGGCTTATATTATAAAGCAGATAAATACTATGCGGCACTTTCTGTTACTCATTTGAATCAACCTAAAATTAAATATTCAGATGCAACTACCTATATCAGCAGGCATTATTACCTTACCGCAGGTTACACCTTGCAGATGCCAAATCCCTCCTTTGAGCTAATCCCTTCATTCTTTGCCCTAAGCGATGGTAAGGTAACTCAGTTTACTGTTTCATCATTATTCAGATACAATAAAAAAGCCTGGGGAGGCGTTTCATACAGGGCAGGTGATGCTTTGATCGGGATAATTGGTTTTGAATTATATAACGGAATTCGTTTAGGTTATGCTTACGATTTTACAATATCTGATATAAGTAAAAATAGTAGCGGGTCGCATGAGTTCATGGTTAACTATTGTTTTGATATAAGTCTGGGTAAAAGCCCAATGAAATATAAAAGTATAAGATTTTTATGATTATTAAAAAAAAATACCTTACTTGCATTATAAAATTTTAAAGTATTATGAAAAAGGCAACCCTATCTGCTATAATAATAATAATGTTGTTAACTAGTTGTGGATCTTCAAATAATGGAGAACTGACTGGTGTTATGGGGCGAAAGAAATTCTTTGAACCAGAACCCTTTGAGATGGCATTTATACCAGCTGGAAATTTCATGATGGGACCCAGTGATCAGGATGCAGTATTTGCTTTGAACACCATTTCAAAGTCAGTTACTGTGGAAGCTTTCTGGATGGATCAAACCGAAATGACCAATAATAAGTACCGCCAGTTTGTTTTTTATGTTCGCGATTCTATTCTCCGAACAAAACTAGGCGACGCTGGCATTGCTGACCGCGAGTACTTTATGGTTGACGATGAGGGAAACATCCTTGAGCCTAATACTATCAATTGGGAAGAGAAGATTGATCCTGAAGAAGAGGTTACTAAAGAAACCATTGAAGAGATGTACTATCCTCCGGCAGAAAGATTTAATGGCAAAAAACAGATTGATGTAAGAAAACTTAACTATGAATATTTCTGGGTTGATTATCAACAGGCTGCAAAAGCTACCTACAAATATGATTATGCAAATAATACCGGCGCCTACGAGGGACAGGTTACAAACCTTGACGGTATCCGTACCGATGTAACAGATCGCTCATCATTCATTAAGCACAATATTCTTAATATTTACCCTGATACCTTATGTTGGATCCGGGATTTTACATATTCATTTAATGATCCACAGGCTTCACTCTATTTCTGGCATCCATCATTTGATGACTATCCGGTTGTTGGTATCACATGGGTTCAGGCATCTGCTTTCAGTATCTGGAGAACCGATTTTATGAACACAGCTCTCAGAAAGAATGGCATCCCCGATGTTCAGAACTACAGATTGCCACTTGAGACAGAATGGGAATATGCCGCAAGAGGAGGCCTTGATCTTTCAATGTACCCCTGGGGTGGACCATATACCCGTAATTACCTGGGTTGCTTCCTTGCTAACTTCAAACCATTGCGCGGAAACTATATTGATGATGGTAACGTATATGCAGGAAAAGCAGGTTCATATGAGCCAAACGAATATGGTCTATATGATATGTCAGGAAACGTTTCTGAATGGACATGTTGTGCCTATCACCCTTCAGCGTACATCTTTCAACATGACCTTCAGCCAAATTATGAATACAATGCAACTCCACAGGATCCTCCGGTAATGAAAAGAAAGGTGATCCGTGGTGGTTCCTGGAAAGATATAGCATATTTTCTTCAGACTAGTTCAAGAGATTATGAATATCAGGATTCAACAAAACCATTTGTAGGATTCCGTAATGTAAGATCTTATATTGGTGTAAATTAAATAATTGAAATAATCCTAAAATAATCAGGTATATGAGCCTAGCAGAATTAGTACAAAGCAGCGGATGGAAAAATTTCATTTCTAAACTTTATGGTTTAGGAGCTTCCGTAGTTATTATTGGTGCATTGTTTAAAATACAGCACTGGCCATTGGCAGGAACCATGCTTACTATTGGTCTTCTTACCGAAGCATTAATATTCTTCTTTTCGGCCTTTGAGCCGCTACATGAAGAGATTGACTGGTCTCTGGTCTATCCTGAACTTGCAGGTATTCCGGAAGACGAATCTCCGGAACTTGCCGCTCATGGCGGGAAACAACATGGCGCTGTCTCTGGCGGAGGAGGAGGTTATGGTGGCGGAGCAGGAGCTGTTGCGCTGGCAAAATTTGATGAGATGCTTGAAAAAGCAGAAATCACTCCTGATCTGTTCCAGAAACTTGGAGTAGGTATGAAAAAACTTAGTGATTCAACGTCTAACATGAATGCAATGGGAGATGTTTCTGTAGCTTCAACAAAGTATATGGACACTATCAACACTGCTACAGATTCACTTGGTCAACTAACAGAATCATACCAGTCCACTGCTAAAGCAATTAACGAAACAGGATCTACCTATCGTAATATGGCAGACTCATTTTCAGTTATAGAAGTTGGTGGAAAATCATATCAGGATCAACTGGCATCGCTTAATAAAAATCTTTCTGCTCTTAATGCAGTTTATGAACTCCAACGTAAAGGAGCAGACGAACATTTAAAAGAATCTGAATCACTTTATAAGGGTATTCAGGGATTAATGAAAGACCTTTCAGAATCGGCAGGAGACACTAAACAATACCGCGAACAGATAACAAAACTTAACGATAATTTGTCGGCTTTGAATAATGTTTATGGAAATATGCTTTCTGCTATGAATGTTAAATAGCCTGGCTTTGTTAATCTAACTAAACTACTTACAAAATGGCTCACGAAAAGCTATCTCCGCGGCAAAAGATGATCGGTATGATGTACCTGGTGCTTACCGCCATGCTTGCACTTAACGTATCAAAAGATGCCGTTGACGCATTCAAATTAATTGATAATGGTCTTACTCTTTCCATAAAGAATTATGCTCTGAAAAATAATCTTATTTACCAGGATTTTGAATCTTCATTTGCACAATTCCCTGAAAAGACAGGACCATACAGGAACCAGGCCCTTGAAGTGAAACAACGTGCCGATGAACTCTTCGATTACTTGCAGGGCCTGAAAATTGAGATCATTAAAGTGGCGGAAGGTGAAGATACTGAAGCTATTCAGGGAAATGAGGTAATCATTGATGAGGTTAAAAAGATTGACGAAAACAATGTTCCGTCGCAGATCCTGATTGGGTCTAACGATGATCAAAAAGCTTTTTTCCTGAGGACAATGATCAATGAATACCGCGATTTCCTGATTGGAACACTCCAGGGCGGAAACTTAATAGCAGAGGAAGCCCTTAAGAAAAGTCTTAATACCGATGATGTTAGAAGTCACCGTACCGGGGAATTAGAAAAATGGCCAAATTTTAACTTCCAGGCACTACCTCTTGTATATGTCATAACCATGTTGTCCAAAATACAGCTTGATGTCAGGAATGCCGAAACTGAGGTTATAAATTTTCTTTTTACCCAGATCGACAAATCAAATTTCAAGTTTAACAAGCTGGATGCTGTAGTTATCCCGATAACTTCCAATTATGTTACCCTCGGAAACAACTTTGAAGCCCGGGTCTTTATTTCTGCAACAGACTCAACTCAACAACCCGTAATTACTGTCGGAAACCAGACTCTTGAACTCGACGAAACAGGGAAAGGTATTTATATTGCCAAAGCAACCTCAACAGGTAATAAACCATGGGGTGGAATTATTTCATTAAAAGCTCCTGACGGATCTACAAAGGAGTATGAGTTTCACTCAGAATACTCTGTAGGTCAACCAAATGTTGTAGTATCTGCCACAGGTATGAATGTACTCTATACCGGAATTGAGAACCCTATTGATATTTCCGTTCCCGGAGTTGGACCTGATAAGATCAAAATCAGCAGAGTAACAAATGGAACTGTAACCACGGGTAGAGTGAAAAATCCTTCAGGAGAATTTTTCAGAGGTAACTGGATTGTTAGACCAACCACTGCGGGACAAAAATTACTGATTTATGTAACCGCCGATATGAATGGCAAACCACAGAATTATGACCCTGTTGAATACAGGGTAAAACCAATACCTACTCCTGTTGCAGTCGTTGCAGGCAAAAGCGGTGGATCTGCTCCATTAGCTTCTCTAACTTCAGCTATTGGGGTATTCGCAACACTTCCCGATTTTGACTTCCTGCTTTTTTATGATGTCACGGGATTTACTGTTACTATAAATGATCGTGGAGAAGATTATAATGAAAAAAGTACAAGCAGTTCTTTTACATCTGCGCAAAAAACCTTATTAGGCAGACTAACCAGAGGTAAAAAAGTATATTTTAGTGAAATAACAGCAATAGGACCTGATAAAATAACTAAAAATCTTCCTCCAATTATTTTAACAATAAATTAGTTTAAATTATTGCACAACTATGAATAAGAAAATTCTTTTTGTAATTATTGCACTTACGATTACCGGAATGGCCAATGCCCAGGCATTTGGTGATATCTATCAGAAATCTATACCAGATGCAAAAAAAATTGATTATCCTTTTCTGCGGGAAGGTGATGTAGTCTGGTCACAAAAGGTATACCGTTTGATCGACCTCAGGGAAAAAATCAATCAGCCCCTTTATTATCCAACAGTAGCTACAAATGACGGAAGAAGAAATTTTCTATCTATCCTGCTCGAGGAAATTAAAGCAGGCCATATCAATGCTTATGATGCATACAATGGGATTGGACCAACAACCTACACGGCTATCGAAAATAACATGGGAGCCAAAACAAGGACTGAAACTCAGCAGATCAATGCTGCAGGAGATACAAGAGATACAACCATTTCTGATCCTCCAAGCCCTCAGGATGTAAAACAGCTTTTGCTTTATGAAGAGTGGTACTTTGATAAAAAACTGGGGAAACTGGATGTCAGGATTATCGCTATTAAGCCATACTGGATGGGGTTTGATACTGAACTTCAAAGGATTAACCGCATAGGTCTTTTCTGGATTAATTTTGATGAGATAAGAGACGTAATGTCCAGAAATGAAGCTTACATGACAAATAATGATGCCCAACGAATTTCGTTTGATGATCTCTTCATGCAAAGAAGATTTGGGAGTGTCATTTATGGTACATCAAATGTTTATAACGATCGGCAGATAAATGAGTATAGCACCTCAAAATCCGCATTATTTGAGGCGGAAAGAATCAAGAAAGAATTGTTTGACTTTGAACAAGATCTGTGGGAATACTAAAGATATTTGTCTTTGGTTGACTTCTTCACATCATCAAGGTAATGTTTTATATTCTGTTCCTCTTCCTTTTTTACAATTAACAGAACATCATCCGAATCAACAATAATATAATCTTTAAGGCCCTGTAATACAGCTACTTTGCCATCAGATATATTAATTATATTGCCCTCATTATCATATGAGAAAACATCTCCCCTGACTAATGAATTTCCCTTCTTATCAACTATTGAATGTTCACAAAGGGAACTCCAGGTACCCAGATCAGACCAACCAATGTCAGTACACATTACATAAACATTATCAGCCTTCTCCATTATCCCATAATCAATAGAGATGCTTTTACATTCAGTATATGTTTTCCTTATAAATCTTTTTTCCTGTTCAGTACCAAAATATTTTTTCGCTTCATCAAACGCATTATAAATATCCGGTAAATGTTTTTCGAATGCAGAAAGAATTGATTTAATATTCCAAATGAAAATGCCTGAGTTCCAATAGAAATCACCACTTTCCATAAATACTTTTGCCAGGTCAGTATTTGGCTTTTCAGTAAATGTTTTTACTTTTAACAGATTCTCCGAACCCTTAATTGGTTTCCTCTCATCTGCCTGAATATATCCATATCCTGTTTCCGGTCTGTCAGGTTTTATTCCCAGAGTGATCAAAGCATCATTTCCTTCTGCAAAATCAAAACAGGTCCGTACTACTTCACGAAATTTATCTTCTTTAACAATATGATGATCAGCTGGTGTTACTACTATCACGGCATCAGGATTTTCCTGTAAAATCCTGAATGTACCATAGGCCAGACAAGGTGCTGTATTGCGACGAAAGGGTTCACAAAGTACACGTGAAGGATCTATGCCCAACTGCTCAATTACAAGATCTTTATGGTCTGAATTAGTGACTACAAATATATTCTTTTCAGGACATGTTTCTTTAAACCGTCTGAATGTCTCTTGAATAAGAGTCTCCCCTTTACCAAGAATATCAAGAAACTGTTTTGGTTTTACCAGACGACTTAAAGGCCAGAAACGACTCCCTACTCCACCTGCCATCATTATAACGTATCTGTTATGCATAAGAATAATTTTATTTAACAAGATACACAAATATATAACTAATTATGCATTCCGGATTCAAAAACCATAATTACGTAAATACCGTAATTATTAGTAATTTTGATGTTTACAAATTTATCGGCATGATTAAATTTTTTACACAATTCGGTCTATACTTTCTCCTTCTAAAAAAGGTTTTTTCCAAACCCGAAAAACCAGTAATCTATTATAAACAAACGATGAGTGAATTTGTGTATCTGGGCTTGAATTCAGTTGGCATAATTACCATTATTTCTTTTTTCATGGGAGCAGTTATTACTCTTCAAACTGCATATAATACAGAAAATCCAATTTATCCGGCATACCTTATTGGACTGGGTTGCCGCGATTCCATTATCCTGGAGTTTTCTTCGACAGTTGCTGCGCTCATCCTTGCCGGGAAAGTTGGTTCGAGTATTGCATCTGAAATAGGAACAATGAGGGTTACAGAACAGATTGATGCTCTGGAAATGATGGGTATTAATTCTGCATCATTCCTTATTTTACCTAAATTAATTGCAACCCTTCTCTTTAACCCGGTATTAACGCTTATAAGCATATGTGTTGGGATCTTTGGTGGTGGAATTGCGGGGACCTTTGCAGGTGTAATAACGATGGAAGACTATATTTATGGAATTCAATATGCTTTTATCCCTTTTTATATTGTATATTCATTAATTAAAACTGTATTTTTTGCATTTATTATAACGAGTATCTCTGCATTTCAGGGTTACTATGTAGATGGCGGATCACTCGAGGTAGGGCGTGCCAGCACAAAAGCAGTTGTTTACAGCAGCGTACTGATATTGCTGTTCAATGTTATTCTCACGCAATTACTGCTATCATGATAAATGTTAAGAACTTATATAAATCTTTCAATGGGAAGAGTGTCCTGAATGATATATCTGTAACTTTTGAGACAGGGATAACAAACCTGATAATTGGCAGAAGTGGTTCTGGCAAGACAGTTCTTCTTAAATCACTTGTCGGACTTCTTGACATTGAAAGCGGAGAGATATGGTATGAAAATACTCTGTTTAATAAACTGGATTTTAAAGATAGAAAAGCTATTCGAAGCGAGATGGGAATGTTATTCCAGGGTAGTGCACTCTTCGATTCCCTTACAGTAGAACAGAATGTCCGGTTTCCCCTTGATATGTTCACAGATAAAAGTGCTGAGGAAAAAATTGAACGAGTCAATTTTTGTCTCAACAGGGTAGATATCGTTAATGCCAACAAATTATTCCCAGCCGAACTATCGGGAGGTATGAAGAAAAGGGTGGCCATAGCCAGAGCAATATCATTAAATCCTAAATATCTGTTTTGCGATGAACCTAATTCAGGTCTCGACCCTATAACTGCCATACTTATTGATGCACTCATCAAGGAGCTTACTGAAGAGTACTCAATGACAACAATAGTAAATACTCACGATATGAACTCTGTGATGGAGATAGGAGAAAAAATAATTTTTATAAGTGAAGGGATTAAATATTGGGAAGGGACCAGAAATGATGTTCTTAATTCAGATTGTGAAATATTAAACGATTTTGTGTTTGCAAATTCCCTTGCGAAGAAACTTAAGTTTACAGACAAGTAGTAAACTTAATCCTATTCATCTACTTCTTCATAATCTACATATTCACCTATCTCTTTAGAAACTCTTTTGATGGTCACATCACTTTCCTTATCTGGTTTTGATTTTCGTTCTGTGGGCTCATCCAATTGCCAAAATCTTAAAAATGATCTGATAGTCAGATAAATTATCAAACCTATTAATACATATCGAATTAATATCATCATTTTTAAAAATTATTCAACCGTAACCATTGGTTTATCATCTTTCTTCTTGATCCTGTTACCAAATGTAAGGTTCATTCCTAACCGTAAATTAATAGTATTCCAGCTTGTGGGAAGAAAAATTGTACTATTTTCACTTTTAATGCTATTCCACATTATTGGGATTTTGTCGGCCAGAAAATAAAACTGGAATATCCCCGGCCTAAAAGCCAGACCCAAACCAAGGTTGTCATATCGGTGATTGGCCATTGTATAACTGAGGCTTGTAGAAAATGCATTTCCTAAATTTACATTAGCAGACATTGTAAGGGACTCACGCAACTGCTTGCCTATTATCCTGCTGTATGATAGGATCCCAAGTGAGAAGTTTTTTGTCAAACTATAACTTCCTCCTAAAGTGACTCCAAAAGGAAGCCATGTTGTAAAAGGATCATTAGAATTGCTTACAATAAATGAATTCTGTAAAGAATCAAGCATCTCCTCTCCAAGCTCGTCAAATGTTTTTGTGCCATCAATAACATCAGCTATATTTAATCCACTGAACTCAAATTGATTCTCTGCCTTCAAATTGGTTATATCTTTTTTCCAACGTATAAAGCCAATATCAGTTAATGCAGCTGAAACCATTATCTTATCGGAAATATCGTATGTGGCACCTATATCTATACCCAGACCCATATTTTTTTTACCGGAAAAGAAATCAAAGATTCCCTTACCTGATTCAAACCTGCTGTCATCAAATACAATACTATCAATATTCTGATCCGTATCCATGTGAACTGTTAAAGGAGCACTAATATTTACATCCATATCAGCATTTAAAATATGTGTATAATCATCATTAATAGTTATACCAAATGAATTATTATCTATTGAAGCTCCGGCAATACCAAATAATACTTTTCCCTTTACACCTATCCTTAACTTATTTGTAAAATTCTTTGAAAACCCTAAACCAATTTCCCGGTAATATTTCATATCCCCCCTTAACGATGAGAGGTCTATTTTACTGCCAACGAAGCCTCCATTACCTTTAAAAGCCAACTCAAACAGATCTCCCGGCAAAACGAAATTACCCTCCACACGTTCATTAATATCAAGGAAAACATAACTATCTTTCCCAACAGAAAATCCTAACCCGAATAACTGAACTGACACCTGAGGTTCAAGGGAATTCTTGCTTTTAAATTTCGCAAGAAAATCATCAATTTCGTTTTCAGGATGAAGAAAGGTAATAATAGAATCCGATGTCTCTCCATTCATAAAAACATCAGAGAAATTTACAAAATTGTTGTTTATATTCAGATTAATACCTGATATCGCAGGTAATCCGATATATAATGAGTTTGAGGGTCTTAATGCAGGATTAAGCAAGTGGTTTTGTGGCAGATTCATATTGTAAAGAACCTGACTGTTTTGAGCTGATGCACTGGCAATTATCATTGTCAGCAGCAAAACCAGTATATATTTTCTTTTCCTGATCATATTATCGCAGTATTGAGGATCACTTCAAATTAACATTAATATCCGACTTAAGAATCAGAGCAGCATTAAACTTAATTCTGTAGTCGGAATAGATTTTGACAACCTCATTATCGGTGGTATTCAGAGTAAAAATGAGAATAACCTGGTCCGCCGACTCAATAGAATTGAAGAACTCGTGTGTGAATACTATTGATGTGGAGGAACTTGCAAAAACATCTGTAGCTACTTTCCCTTCTCCATCTACCGGAGCAGGATCAAGCAAATGTTCTGCATCAACAGTACCAAGATTATGAGGAGTATTTATGGAATCGTATAAAACCATTGATAGTGAGATTCCCATTGGAAATCCATTCTCAACATTAAAAACCATTTCAAATGATTCAAAGTCATCCCAGTTAAAATCATCATCCGGATCAAATGCGTCAGCAAAAAAATTATCAATAGTATCTGTGAATTGCATATTCATACTGAATTCCAGTGGAATTTCAATCTCAATATCTCCAAGAATGTGGCCATTGGTTGTCATGTAATTCTCATCAAGACCGAATATGTTCGCTGTATCCATTATTGCTGAACCTGAAAATGTTATCTCTTCAGGGGGCATTGAGATAAGATCAGGCAGTGAAGAGTTGTCTTTATGAATTAAAATAGTGTCTTTTATGATCGGTTGATCCTGAGCATTTGTGAAAGATAATGCAAATGTATCACGATCGAGACTCACTGGAATTTTATCAGTACTGCTTCCTATTGCATCAAGCTTAAGTTTAACAGTAAATGGAAAAGAATTTGAATAGTACAATCTAATTGATGGATTTATTATGGCATATACTCCGGATATATTACTCATAATATCCTCAATTTCAAAGTTCATTGTTTCAGGATCAATAGTTGCTACCAACTGACCAAACCCCTTTTTATTACCTTTTAACGCAGGAAAACCATCTATATCCCAAAAGTCGGAAATAGCCAGATCGACAACTGAATCCTGTCTGAAAACTAGTTTAACCAAATTGTATTGATCATAAATCAGCGTATCAGTCGGTTTTACCATATCGCTCAGAGTGATATCTCCACTTATTGCCCTGAAAGCCAGGGAAGGGGAAAGATGCACCTTTCCTGAAAGCTTATTCATGTCATAGGTATCCTTTATGCATCCTGTGAATAAGAAAACCATGACTATGAAAATAATATACGCTGCTTTCCTTGTCATAATCTATTTAATTTATCTCTGTATCTATCTTATAATTATACAAGAACCTGTCGGTGCCACCGACAATAAGATGCCAGCCACTTTTATCCGAAAGTTTCCCAATTGAGAACATTGACTCTCCCCTGAGAGGAAATCCACTCATTATCTTTCCTTTTTTATCAATCAGATATATCAATTTATTATTAACGTCAAACACACCAATTTGTTTGTTTGATGCTGAAAAAATAAAATTGATCGGTCCCCCAAGATCAGTTGATCCAAATTCCCTGGTGAACATCTCTGATTTATCATGATCATAAAGATACAATATCCCATCATCAATAAAAATATATTCATCAAACCCATCACCATCCACATCAAAAGTATCAAATGTGTGATTAATGGAGAACATCTTCAGGCTAAATTTTTTAACACTCCCATCGAAATAAATATGTTGCACAGTCCCGTCGGGAGATGTGCATACAACTGAAGGTTTTGATCCGGCAATCAATCTCATTGCTGATCCACCGGCTTTTGTAACAGGAGCCTTCAATGTTATTCTTTTATTTCCGGTACGGTCGAGAAAAAACAACGAAGTCTCATCAGCAACTACAATATAATCTTTCCCTGAAACTTTAAAATAATTTATCTCCGCCTTTACTTTGCCGGTTGTTCTGAAAGGTTTCCAGCCCTTTACCACATTCCCTGTTTTATCATATGAATAGATCATTTTGTCTTCCCCGGCTATAAAGAGCCTGTAATTAAGATTATTGTCATAATCAAACAGAGCCATTGAATTTGTGGCAGGCGACCGGAGCTTAACCGGGTATCGCTCAACATAATTGCCATTTCTATCAAGAAGATGAATGTTAGTTCTGCCTGAAAACAGTAACTGATACTTCCCATTCTTGTAATAATCAATCATATAGATTGTCCCGGTAATCCTTTCTCTTAGCGGCACCTTCCATAGAACACGACCGGCTGCATTTATCAGGTATACATTATTCTTCATATCCTGAATAAATATCTCTTTCGCCCCGGTGTTATGATTAGTAAAAAAGAACGGCTTTATGCAAGCTGTAGTGTCGAGAAGAGTCTCCCATTGAGTTGATGCTTCTTTCCTTACCTCATCTTTAAATACGATAGATAAACTATTGTATATCATTCCATTACTGGATGCGAACTGGTACCCGGCAGCTTGAATTTTGTCGAGTGATTTTTTATTCGAAATAAGGCCTTCAATAATATCATTATCCAGATACTTTGTAAGATAATCTGTAATACGTGACGGAACGCAATAGAAGAAATACCCGGCCCGACTGGGTAAAGTACTTTCAAAATTGCGATATGCCAGATCATTAGCAAGCGTCTTATTTAACAAATTGTCATACAATAGACTTGAAATTGTGACATAGGAGTTACCTGTTATCAGGTAATTATCAAAAAACACAAAATATGAATCATCAAATTCAGGAGCAAAACCCGGCAATAAAACCCCTGTCAAACCCTTTAATCGAGTCTTATAAACAGGTATTACAATCTGATCATCTGGTCTAAAATAGAGGATCTCATTCTCTGTACCTACTCCATTAAGAAAGACTTGTTCTGCCTGAATACGATTAGTTAATTCATATATTATCAAAGTGTTATCCCCAGCAGGTTTATCTTTAATATCAATATAAGCTCTTGTAATCTCTTCCCCGGTAAATGCTTTCAGTTTAACAGCCAGATTGATGATTTCCCGGGATACATCATTGCCAGGGCTATAATCCGGATACGGCTCAGGAAGAACAAGTGTTTCAAAAAGCACCGTTGATGCCGGAAGAATCTTATAAGTATGAAATTCTCGTGGTGGAATGAATTTATATCTGTAAAGAAATTCTGTTGAGTCAAGACTTTCAGTATAGCCGCTAAGAACAAGACCTTCTTCATTAATATATATATCACCTTCTGCAGTTCCTGCCAGCTTAATAATTTTTCCCATCAACTCTTGTCCTTCTCTTGCCAGGACAGTTCTAAACAAGGAGGATAGATTAGCAAAGACTATGAATATTTTGTCTTTATTCTTCCCTGAAGCAAGTAAAACTCTTGAAAAACCAGGCAGGCTCCTAATGTCTATACCAGAACTCATTTGAACAATCGCCTCATTTATCAGCTCTGCTGAGCTACTAAATAACATCAACCCTGAAACAAGTGATATAAAAGCTGTATCCGGGTGATTACTTACTACAAAAGGAATTGTAAGGGCCCTATTTCCGTTTTTATTACTTTCAATTATCTCCTTAATTCCGGAAGAACTCAACATCTCTTTAATATGCCGGTACCTGATTTCGCCTGGGACAGCCAATGAAAGCAGGGGTTTAAGCTTACCTTCCTTAGTCTTGTGGAATGAGATAATTGCAGGACTATCAATAATTAATTCCCTAAACTCTTCTTTATTCAGCTGATCAGCAATATATCTTAACTTATAAATGAAGGGATCAAATTCCTTTATTTTTCCTGCTTCTCCAAATAATCCTGTTTTTGTTGTAATAGAATTAATAAAGCTTTGCAGATCGACACTCTCGATTACAACAGAGGCCCCCGGCGAAATTGCTGAATAAGGATCTGTAAATAAGTTTTTTCGCCCCTGAAGGAAAAAATAGCCCATTATAGCAAGGCCCGAAACCAAAATTATCAATAAAATTATTGTGACTTTTTTCCCCACTCTCAATATATTAATTAGCTATGCTTCCTCAACAACCTTCCATCCTGTAGCATCTGCCAATGAAAGAACCTGTTCTTTCAGATCTCCATAAAAGGTTACCCTATGCCATCCCCAATTATCCCACATTGTAAATAGTTTTTCAATATCTCCAATTGGTTCAGCACATAATTTGGTTCTACATGCTCTGTCGTCAGGATCATTGTCAAGAGCAACAGCCTGATGAAACATTATCTCCTTTCTGTCTTTATTTATCTCAATGGTTGTGGTCATATAATTAACCGGCAATATTGACTGTACCGAAGCTCCATTCCTGTCTTCTGAATGAGTCATTATCCGGAATTGATTAGTCTCGCCCTGAGGTCCAAATACCTTATTAGGAGCAACACAGTGAGCATAAATGATTTGGCGTTTGGAAGTGTCAATAACCGGATCAGAGATGAATCCTGGTCTACCGTTTGTCATAGTTGAAAAAGCGAGCATGGTGGCCGTAGAGCGAATATCACATTCACATGCTCCAATCAGTCCTTCATTACATAGTTCGTGAAATCCCAGACAGGGGTATGCATGAATATGACCTCCATAAAAACCTCCCAGACAATTTATTGTTATTGCATTGGCTTCATGCTTCTTAAGAACCGACTTCATTCCAATATACATTGCTGCAGAAGTAAGAAGTGTTTCATCCGGAACGTCAATTATCTCCAGAGCTGATTTCTTCCATCGTTCAACAATACCTGCTGCCTCATCTTTATCTGCCACACTCCATGCATCATTGACTTCTGAAAATGGAATATATTCCAATGGGATACCCATAACAGGCTCAGCTATCTCCGATTTCTGATCCCTTACAGCCAAAATCTTTGAGCTGTTAAGCCGTAGCACACACTCTTCAGGGGATAATGATTGAATATTATTTGTTGTCAATGTATAATTTCCTGGTGCCTTCGTAGTCATTATACGCGATTTTGCTGTTGCTGCAACAAATTCAGCAGTTGTTCCCCCTTTTTTCATTATTTTGAAACAAGCTACTGCTGCCAGCAGATCTTCTACCCTGGAAGAAGCCACAAATCCGACATTCTGAGTGTTCTCCCGAAGGAATGATGAATTATAAACAAGAAATCCGCCACTTCCTCCAAACTGAAAATCGGCATACAAAACAGGCTTGCCAGTTTTAGCTATGGTTTGAACAACCCGGTTCCAACAGTTCATCTGATAAACAATATATCCATCAACTGAATCCAAAATGTCCTTTTCAAGTATTTTTTCAGCATCCTCTGGTCCTGTTACAAGTGTTGGAATAAATTCAAAATCATGAAATTCTTTTGCCAGAATAGTATTGATCTTTCCCATAACCGGATTGAAATCAAATCCAATATTCGGCCAGTCAGGTTTTGTTTGTATTGGTTCGTGAAGAGAATATAAAATACGAATCCTGAATTTTTTCTCCTTTCTACCGGAGGTGCATGAAGTATTAACAATACTCATGGGTGCCAGCGCAAAACATGCTGCACAGGCAGAACAAGACGAAATAAAATTTCTTCTTGTAACATTTGATACAATCTTCGTTTTAAAATACAACTGCTTACTTAAGGGAGTCCTTTTCATAATCTTAAATATTTGGTTAATTATATATTACAAGGAAACAAGTTATTAAATGTACAAATTATTCCAAATTATTCCACCATATGAAAGAAAATTCATTCTGGATTGTATCAGTTGAACAATGAATAGGAATTTTTTGGCACGCATTTTGAGTAAGTAATAATACCAACAATCTCTATTATATACCTGATTATTCAAGGTCAGCCAGGTCAAAAGCCTGGCTTTTTTATTGCCCGAATGGTTTATAACCAATAATTCTTCTGACGTCACGGATAGTCTGTGATGCACTAGCTCTGGCTTTTTCGGCACCTTCGGCAGCAACTTTTGCAAGATATTTATTGTCAGAGAGAATCTCATTTATTTTACTTCGGATAGGATCGGTAAACTTTATTATATCCTCGGCAAGTTGCTTTTTCATTTCACCATAACGAATTTCACACGAACTATGTTTCTCCATGAAAAAGTTTACAGTTTCCCGGGTTGAAACAACATTCATAATTGTAAAGAGATTCTTTACCGGTTCCGATGGTTCCTTACCTGGTGTGACCGGCCCTGTATCTGTAACCGCCCTCATAACCTTTTTACGTATTTCCGATGGTGTGTCAGCAAGAAAAATCCCGTTCCCCTCACTTTTGCCCATTTTACCGGTACCATCAAGACCAGGTATCTTAACCAGCTGTTCTCCAAAATTATATGCATCAGGCTCCGGAAAATAATTAACCTCATACATCATATTAAATCTTCTGGCAAACCTTCTGGTCATTTCGAGATTTTGCTCCTGATCCTTCCCTACCGGCACTTTATTTGCTTTATGGATAATTATGTCGGCAGCCATTAGTACCGGATAGGTTAAGAGACCTGCATTGATATTATCTGATTGCTTCCTTATCTTATCTTTAAATGAAGTAGTCCTTTCAAGTTCTCCTACATAAGCGTTCATATTCATTAAAAGATATAACTCTGAGACTTCCGGAACATCGCTCTGAATAAAGACGGTAGCAATTTCCGGGTCGATACCGCATGCAAGATATTCTGCCAGAACCTGCTTAATATTTCCATGAAGATCATCGGGCTTGGGATGAGTTGTAAGAGCGTGGTAATCAGCAATAAAAAAATAGCAGTTATTCTCTTTCTGCATTTTGAGAAAGTTCTTTATTGCACCGAAATAATTTCCCAGGTGCAGGCTGCCTGTTGATCTGATCCCGCTCACTACTGTGTCCATAGTACTCATCAATAAAAATTCTCCACAAAGCTAATAAAAAAAGGCGTAAAGGCATAAAGGCGTAAAGGCGCACATTGTACCTTTGTACCTTTTTTTATTACCTTTGGGTGTTTAAAATAGGATTGGCCATGGAATCAACAAGACAGAAAAAAGTATCACGTTTAATTCAAAAAGAACTGGCCGATATCTTTCTCAAAAAAGGAAATGAATTTGCTCACGGAAAATTAATTTCAATAACAAGGGTAAGAGTCAGCCCCGATCTCTCTTTTGCTAAAGCATATATAAGTATCTTCCCTGCAACAAACCAGGATGAGATTCTCCAATCTATTCAGGATCACAGCTCAAAGTTTAGATTTGAACTTGGACAAAAAGTCAGAACTCAACTAAGGATTGTGCCTGATATTGCATTCTATATTGATGATAGTCTTGACTATATCGATCAAATTGACAAGCTGCTGAAATCCTGACACGTATGCAATACGAACCTATAAAAAAATCACTGGGTAGATTCTTCTCGGGGTCTCTATTAATGAGAAAAATCCTCTATATTCTGGCAGACCTATTGCTTCTCCGCACCTGGCATGTAAAAAGAGCATTACGCTTAATCACTAAACATCTTCCCATGAATACATATGTCCTCGATGCCGGTTCCGGATTAGGACAACATGCCTGGCGTATGAGCAAAATGAACCAGGGGTGGCGGATTAAGGCCATT
>Ga0307377_10001325_pt1 | contig 31909 bp, 32 predicted proteins | sample TR3MG_FD_202535 | JGI IMG/M metagenome (GOLD analysis project Ga0307377, IMG submission 202535) | Soil microbial communities from Risofladan, Vaasa, Finland - TR-3 | ecosystem: Environmental > Terrestrial > Soil > Coastal area > Acid sulfate soil | place: Finland: Risofladan, Vaasa | collected... | reverse complement strand
TCCTTAAACAATTAATTTATTTATAAACAAAAAGACTCTAAACACACTACATAGTAATAATATAATAGTAGTATTATACCTATATTCTATAACATCTAGCAAATTACGTACGCAGTACTAATAGTACTGCCTATAATAGTATTGTGGGGCAATAAAGCCCAAAGCCCCAAAGCCCCAAATAAGGAGATATAACAATGAAACAGATTAGAGTAAGAATACCAGAAGACGTACATACATGTATTAAAGTTTACTGTGCTATTAATAATATTAGTATGGATACCTTTATGAATAATACTATAGATGGAGTTATGGAAATGATAAGGAAAGATTGTTCACATTCTTCTACTACCCCGCCGAAAGTTGCTACGCAATGCAAAGCAATTTCCCCGCGAGTAGAAGAGAACATATGTGAACAATGTGAACAATGTCTGCGAGTGACACTCGAAGAGGTCAGAGACACTTGTACATATTATACGTATATTAGTACTATTACTACTATTACTATACTTAGTACTATATTATATTATTACCCGCATCAACAACCTCATAACCCACTGGCCTAGGTGCAGACGTCAGAATCGAAATAGGCGAAAGAGTTTGCTTCTTCATGGACTTCTTCGACCTCTTCGAGTGTCTTCGACCTCTTCGAGTGTCTTCGACCTCTTCGAGTGTCTCCGACCTCTACGAGCGTACGTCTATATAATAATATTAGTACTAACCAGTAGACGTATGTACGTACAGCCGTGTCGTGATATCATATTAATTATACTTAGTACTATATTATATTATTACCCGCATCAACAACCTCATAACCCACTGGCCTAGGTGCAGACGTCAATCTCTGCGAGTGACACTTCGACCTCTGCGAGTCAAAGCTTGAAGGTACCGATTAAATTATAGAAATAGATGACATTCTATACTTAGTAATATGCCAGAATAGAGGTACCCCCCATGCTACCCCCAGAGGGCCTAATTCTACAGTAGTATCACTCCTATAGATCTGGCGACCAAAAATAGACTTTTTATACATATAGTAGTACTAGTAGTACATATAGTAAGAATACTAATAGTAATACATATATAGTAATACTAGTAGTATAATACTAATACTAATAGTAATAGTAGTACCAGTACTAGTAGTATAATACTAATAGTATAATATATAAAATATATCTAGCAAAAATGAAAAAATATTCTATAATAAAGGTAGAACCCTTGGCGGGGTATAGAACGGTTGATATGTTAAATACACTCCAAACTAATAATAAATGTTACAACACAACCGTTCAAACGATTCGAATCGTTGCTACGCAATACGTAGTAAAGTCTATAGAATATACTGTCCTTCAGCAGTTATTCGTTAGACATAAAAGTGAACACTTAAAAAGTAAGCGGACGGAACAAGAGTACTCAACTGGCATAGTAGGTCCTCAGCCAGCCTACTTGCCTATTTCCATAACAAACCTTTCCTTCTTAATATTTTACTTAATATAGGTGGGGTCGCCTCCCCGTCCCCACCAAACAAAAAATTTTTGTTGCCGAAATAAATCTAAACATATGTTTCGGCCTCATAGGTATATAACATTCTTTGCGGCTTAAAAGACTAACTTAAACAAAAGCTATAGTGTTATGGCCTGGCGCTATAGCAAACAGAATATAATAGGTAGTATTATTTGTATCGATGCTGCCTATTTTATTTATAGGAGACAACCATGGCAAGACCTTTTAATCCATTAGCTCATAAGGAGTTTGTAGAATCTGAATTAGATGATATGTTAAGAATTCTTGCAGAAGAAGAAGCAGCCTTTGTTAAATCAGGTCAAAAGAAGATATATCGTACACTTTACTATAAAGATCTATTTAATAATAGACCATATACATCTAGCAAATTTAATTATTGGAAAAATAAATTCAGTGATATTACAGCTATTCAAGAAAAACTTGAAAAAATTAAAGAAATAATAGAATCTCGTGTTGTATATTGTGCTGCTAGAAATAAGATTAATTCTACTTTTGCTATATTCTGGTTAAAAAACCAAGCTTTTTGGAAAGATGTGCAAGATACAAGAGGTAATGTAGAGCATACCCATAGAGTAGTAAATCTGCCGCCTGAACCAAAAACTATGGAAGAGTGGTCTAAAGGGTTGAAGAAAATGTATAATGAATAATGTAAATATCATTTGGGAACCACAAATAGGACCGCAGGCCTATGCGTCAGTTTGTCCTTTAGATATTATATTTTTTGGAGGAACGCGAGGAGGTGGAAAATCTGATGCTGCAATTGGGCGTCAAATTAACGGTGCTCTTAAATATGGATCTCAATGGAATGGGTTAATTCTTAGAAAAAAATATAAAGATTTAGGCGAGTTGTATAAGAGAGTTAGAGAAATTATATCACTTGGGTTACCTGCAAAATTAGTTGGTGGTCCCCAACAATCAAATTATTTACGTTTTGATAATGGAGCTCTTGTAACTTTTTCAGCTGTGGTACGAAAAGAACAGTTAGACTCTTTTCAGGGCGGCGCTTATACAGAGATTAGTATAGATGAAGCTCCTACATTTTCTTTTATAGGTGATATGATTGAAATGTTAAAAGGTGCTCTAAGATCTGCGCATGGCGTTCCTTGTCATATGTTCTTAACAGGAAATCCTGGCGGACCAGGAAGTAATTTTATTAAATATATGTTTAGAATGAGTGGTGAGAATGCACTTCCCCCAGGCACCATAATAACCGATGAAGAAAGTGGGGAAACGTTAGTATTCATTAAATCAACGCTTGACGATAACCCGAAACTATGTAATAATGACCCTAAATATGTTAATAGAATTAAATCAATCAAAAATGAAGCTCTAAGAAGAGCTTGGCTATTAGGTGATTGGGATGTTTATATAGGTCAGGCTTTTAATTTAAATGAAAAACATATTATTAAACCTATATGGCCTATACCAGAGTACTCTCCAATTTATTTCACTTATGACTGGGGTTATTCTGCACCGTTTTCTGCCTTATGGTGGTGGGTAGATGCAGATGGAAGAATATATTGTTTCGCAGAATGGTATGGTAGCACAGGAGTGCCTAACAAAGGACTCCAAATGACCGACCAAGAAGTAGCGAAAGGAATCCTGGAAAGAGAAAAAACCCTAGGTATTAATGATAGAGATATTATAAGGCTATGTGGTCCTGATTGTTTTAACATGCGCCCTAATGTTGATGGTAGAGGAACTGGACCTTCTACAGCAGAAATATTTCATAATATGGGTATAACTATGCGCCCTGGTGATCCGAGCAGAACATTAAAAATTAGGCAATTCTATGAAAGATTATCTATTCCAGAGGATGAATCACTACCAATGTTAGTGGTTTATGATATTTGTAAAAATTTTATTAGAACTATACCTTCTCTATGTTTTGATGATTATAATCCTGAAGATATAGACTCTGGTGGTGAAGATCATTGTGTTGATGATCAAACAGAAATATTAACAGATGAGGGCTGGAAATTATTTTCAGAATTAAATAGAACAGAAGAAGTAGCGACTTTAAATAAAAACGGCAATATAGAATACCAAAAACCATATGATTATGTAGATCGTGAGTATGATGGTAAATTGTATTGTCATGATGGTAAAATAAACCTTGCAGTAACAGACGGTCATAGATTTCCAGTTATTAATAGTAATAAAAATATTAGACCAAGAACTATAAAAGATATTAAAGATAATTTAAATTATCATGCTGTTATACCTAAAATTGGTAAATGGATACCCACAAAAGAATTTAATCCAATAATAGATTTAAGATCATTAAAATGTGATAATAATAATGCTAATAATGTAGATGAAATAAAATTGATAGATTTTATGAAATATTATGGATTGTGGTTAGCAGAGGGATGTTTAGCTTCTTACAAAACAAAAGACTATAAAGCTAAAAAAGGAACTAGAAGATATAATGTTCATATAGACGGAAAAGAAGATTTAGTATCTTTTATAAATCCTTTAGGATATAAATATCATATAACTACTACTAAAAGTAATATCAAAAGATATAGTATTTGCAGTAAACAATTTTATACTTTTATATATAAATTAGCTGGTAAGAGCTATTGTTATAATAAATTTATTCCTAGATGGATGTTAGAATTACCAAAAGAATACTTAAAAGCTTTATATGAAGGTATGATGTTTGGTGATGGTACGGCTGATATTAAATATGATACAACTAGTGAACAACTAGCTGATGATTTTCAAGAATTGCTTTTTAAGCTTGGTAAAGCTGGCCATAAACATGCTTATAAACAAAATCATACTCATATTTTAGGCAGAAAAATTAAAAATAAATTACCTATTTATAGAATTAACATATTTACCAAAATAAAGACATGTAGTATAGTTACTGATAATATAATACAAAAGCCTTATAAAGGAAGAGTTTATTGTGTTAGAGTGCCGAATGAAACTATTTATTTACGAAGAAAAGGCACCGTATACTGGAGTATGAATTGTTATGATTCAGCAGGTCACATATGTATGGCTCGTCCTATAGGACCTAATAACGTAGTAATAAGAGAAGATGTAGAACAAAAGAAAAGAGACAAAGCATTAGAAAAGCTTGATAATACTTCTTATGCTGCAGCTATGGAATTCCGAGCTACTATGGAAGCGGCCGCTGAAGCAGAAGAAGGTTATATAAATTTTTGGTGTGATTATTAAAAGGAGGATTAATATGGACTTAGTATCAGTAATAGTACTTGCTAGTATGATCCTATATCAAGGTTATACTAACTATGTAGAAAAGCAGAAAGCAACTAAAAGAGAAAATGATTTATTAAATAGATTAATGTCAAATAACTTTAATGAATATACAGAAGGTGTTAAATATTTAGAAATCGAACCAGATCATAACAATCCAAAATTACAACAATTAGAAGAAGAGATAAAAATAGCTGAATTGAGAGAGGCCCAAGATATTTATCCAGTAACATAAGGAGTACAGCTAAATGGCTAAAAAATCCAACGATAAAACGTTAGACATAATAAATAATTTATTTGATGATGGCTTAGATCCTTCAAGACAGATACTTGAGCGTGAATGGTATAGAAATATTCTTTATTACATGGGTGAACAGTATCTTGAGTGGATAGGATCATTAAGTACTTTTAGAAGAAAATATCCTAATAGACAGGTTCCAACCCCAGTTTCAGATAGTATCAAAGAATTTGTTAGAGCAAAGAAAGCGCTTATTTTAAATAAGAGTTATTCTATAAGAGTATGGCCTAACAGCGAAGAAATACATGATAGAGAAGCTGCTTTGCTTGGCGAACAAATATTGAACCATTTAGATATAGCAAATGATGAGGAAATTAAAGATGAAAAAGAAAGAGTTGCTATATGGATGATATTAGCAGGGACTGGATTTATAAGAACTTTCTTTGCAAAAGAAAATGGTGAATGGGGTATGGATGCTAAAGGAGATATTGTAAAAGAAGGATCTGTATATAGTGAAAATATCTTACCTTTTAATGTTCATGTCGATATACTTGGTGATGCGCTCACAAAGAAACGATTTATAGGAATTAAATCTATTAAACCAAAAGAGTGGGTAGAAGATACGTTTAAAGTTAAAATAGCCTCTGGCGAAGATATAGATATTATGGATTATAGTAAAAGACTAATGAGTTTTGTTGCCAATGTTAGTCCATGGAAAGGCGCTGGGCTTGAAATTGGTATTGATTTAGCAGATACAAAATTAGAAGATACGTGTATTTTTAAGGAAGTTGAGTTTAAACCTACGACAGCATATCCAGATGGAAGATATATAATAATGGTTGGACAGAAAATTTTACTGGATTTAGATAGGCTTCCTATTCCTGTAGAAAAAGGTGTTTGGTATTATACTTTAACAGACTTCCATTATAATTATGTGCCTGGAAGATTTTGGTCAGATTCAGGAGTAAACAATTTGATATCCCCACAGAATTCAATAAATGCAATAGACCAAGCCCTTGAAATGAATAGAAGAGGGTTAGGGCGGCCTAAAGTTTTAACTCCTACTGGACTAAAAACTAAACGACTAAATGAAGGTGAAATATCTTATGTTGCGCTAGAATATGACGCTCATACAGCTGGTGGTCAAAAACCAGAATTTCAATCTGGCATTCAATTAGGCAACCAAGTATTAGAAGAACGCAAAATTCATCAAGGTGTTATGCAAGATTCTGGCGGTGATCCTAAGAATGTTTTAAGAGGTAATGTGCCAAGTGGTAAAGCATCTGGAGTCTTATTTGAAAATTTAAGACAAACAGCAGAACTATCACACTGGCCTGATATCCAAAGATTTTATAGAGGATTTCAACGTGTTGCTAAAAAGGAATTAATACTTGTTCAAGAATATTATACAGAATTAAGAACATTAAAGATAATAGGTAAAGGCAATGAAATTAGTGTTAGAGAATTTAAGGGTTCTGATCTTAGAAATAACACTGATGTAAGATTTGAGTTAGATGTTGGATTAGCCGCTACCAAAGCTGGTCAAACCCAAATAATAAGTAATTTAGCTACAGCTGGTCTGTTTGGAGATCTAACTGCTGATCCTGATACTCGTAGTGAATTATTAGAGAAAATGGGTATTAGTGGTTTTAGGGATAAAATAAATCTTCACGTATCAAGAGCTCAAAAAGAAAATAATGAAATTAGAAGAGGTGAAATAAGAACAGTTTTTTATACAGAAGAAATTACAGATCCAAAAACTGGGCAAGTAATAAAAGAAGAACCGATAGGTGACGACCCGCTTTTTAAGTATGATGATCATGCAATACATTATGAAACTCATAGACGATGTATATTATCAAACGAATTTACAACTTGGAAGCCCGAACTTCAAACGATATTGTTACAGCACACAGATGAACATCAAAAAGTATTAGCTGGAATGAAACAGAATGCAATGGCAGAACAAATGATGATGGCCCAGATGGGACAAAAACCTAGTAAAGGCGGAGAGATAAAAGCACCGCCGATAGCGGGACTGGAATAAAAATGGGAGAACATTTAAATGAAAAAATTAAGAGCGAAATTATCGCAAATAAGAAATAAACCAGGTTCAAGTAATGCAGGTAAATATAAAGGTGTAAGTACCTTCTGTGGGCCTGCAGGAGGTGCTGCAGCTGGAAGCTATCCAGTGAATACGAGAGCAAGAGCTATAGCTGCATTAGCATATGCACATAATGCACCTAATCCTGAAGGAATTCGCAAATGTGTGTGTCGTCATTTTCCTGACCTTCCAGCATGTAAGAAAAGAAAAGGCAAGAAATAATGGATTCTTAGACAATAAGGAGAACTAATAATGTTACTATATCGCAAACTACGTGAACTAATATCCAATCAAGAACAACCAGAAAAACATACGGTTAAGATAAAGAAGACACCGACTGAAGAAAAACCAGTTAAAAAACCACCAGAAAAGAAACCAGTTGATATGATTACTATGCAATTTAAATATGCTATATATCGTAATAAAGAATTAAGAGCAGAAAGAAAACCTCTTCCTATAGAAAAATGGATAGAGCTACAGGAGAAATAGAATATGTATAAATTAATAGATCTGAAACGAAAAGCTAAAAAAACACTTGAAAAACAAATGACAATCGGCAAAGAACAAGACCATTATCCATATCAGATGAATATCACTTTGGAAGATGAGGAATTAAAAAAGCTTGGTAAAAGCATCGGAGATTTTAAAATAGGTGATGATGTGGATATAATTAGTCAGGCTAAGGTAATGAGTACGAGACAGAGTGATGAAGAATATGGTAACAGTAGGCGTAGTGTTTCTTTACAACTTCGCAAAATGAAATTAGGCAAATAAATAATTACAACATAGTATCTATTAGTCTGTGCAGGGTCACTATTAATAGATAATCAAAAGGAGGAATTTAAAATGAGTGATGTCATAGACGACACAAATCAAATAATAACTGGTAAAGATCAAGGCTCCAACCTTGGTACTGAGGTAAATCAAGATGGTGCCTCAGCATCTGAAGAATTACCTTTTGACAAACATCCTCGATGGCAAGAGATGAGTAAAAAAGGGAAAGCGGTTGATGAGATTTTAGAAACCTATGGTTTTGAAAGTTTAGACGAATTACAAACAACACTAGCTGATTCTACTATGCTCAAAGAAATTCTTGGTGAAAATGCAGATGTCGATAAAGTTAATAAAATTATCGAAGACTCTAAAACCAAACAGGCTTGGGAGGCTTACTGGGCATCGCAGGCTGAGCAAGAACGGTTAGAGAATTTAGATCCAGACGACAGAGCTAGAGAACTTGAGGAAGAAAATAAAAAACTTAAATATCAATTGAGGCACGATGAGGTTAGTAGAAAGCAGGCTTTAGATGCTGAACGTACAATTAAGTCCTATGAGACCGGTATTTCATCATCTATTAAGGAAGATAAAGATATCCCTGATTTTGCAAAGCCCTTCGTAACTAAATATCTTGGAGTAGATCATCCAATGAATTCTGTTGATGACGATCATCTTGCTGATCCTAAAGAAATTAAAAAGATAGCAAGTATTGCATCTAAAGATATAAAAAGTCTAATAGATGCAGCTATTACTGCATATAAGAATGGCAAATTAGCAGCTCCAGATATTACTCCAATTCAAGCAGTCGCTGTAGCTGGAAAGAAAAAGATTGGAAATTTAAAGGATGCTGAGAAAGCATTAATAGAAATATTTACCAAAAAATAATTAAAATATAAAATAAGGAGATACAATTAAAATGGCTATAGACTTTACAGATTATACTGCTATTGCTGATACACTTAAGTATGTGTATGGCGAAGGCTTAAAAAATCAATTTACTGATGAATTTATGACATATAATACTTTCCCAAAGTCTGATAGACAACCTGGTGGTCTTGGATATCAATTTGGTATACGTTATGCAAGAGCACAGTCTGTTGGTGCAAGAACCGAAGGTCAAAAACTACCTGATCCATTGGTAGGAAAATATGACAAAGGTTTAATTCTACCACAACAGATTTACGGTACTCTTAGACTTAGTGGTAAATCCATCGAAATGGCTAAAAGTGACCAAATGTCATTTGTTAACAGTCTTGCAGACCAAATTAAAGACATTTATCAGTCTATCGTTAATGATTTAAATAGACAAGCTCATTGGGATGGTTTTGGAAAGATTGCTACTTTATCATCAGCTTCGGATACATTAACAGTTTCTTCAACTACTTGGACGGTTACTTGCGATAATACCCTTGGTGTTTTGTATGCTCAAGACGGTATGCTCGTTGATTTTTATGACGGTGCGAGTGTTGATACATCTTCAGTAGCTTCAAGAATTTCTTATGTCAGTCTTGCTGACAAGACAATAGAAATGGAATACAATGATGGTACTTATAAGGCGAACCATCCTGCGTTTTCAGCTTATACTATCGTTGCTGAGGCGGTTCCTACAGCAGCTACAATGGTTAAAATGGCAACGAGGGACGCAAGTTTTGCTACATCAGATGTTCCAGTAGAAATGATGGGTCTTGAAGGTATTTATGATAATGGGGATCTTCTAAGTACTTTTGAAGATATCGCTGTTGCTACTCATCCAAAATGGGCTGCTAATGTTCTTAGTAATGGAAGCACTGATCGTGAATTAAGTCTTGACTTAATGCTTCGTGCTTGTGATGTTACAAGGGTCCGTTCTGGTAAGAATGTAAATACTATAAGAATGGGTGTTGGTCAGAAAAGAAAATACGCTAATCTATTGCTACCTGACGTTCGTTTTGCTCCTGGACAGCTTAAAGGCGGATACGAAACTTTCTCATTTGCAGCTGGTAACGGCTCAATAGAGATTCTTGTAGATCCTATGACTCAGCCAGGCAAAATGTATTTCGAGCCTAAAGGTATTATTCAAAGATATGAGCTTACTCCTCTTGGTTGGGGTGAAGGCTTGAATAACAAGAATATGCAGTGGAGAAGTGGATATGATGAGTACGACCTGTTCCTAAGAATTTATACAAATTTGGGTTGTGAAGAAAGAATATGTTTGACCAAGATAACTGATCTTACTGAACCTAGTTTGTACTAATTTTAATAAGTTATAAACGGTTCTGACGGGGAAGTACTTATGGTGCTTCCCCGCTAGAACGTAGAATGAAAAATCAATAAAAAACTTAGAGTATCCTGCTTATAAAGCAGGGGAAAACTATGATACTAAGGAGGGTAACTATGATTAAAGATAAAAATATTGCTTGGAAAACTAAGAGAATTGATAGAGATTTTAGAAATATGTATGGTAATTTGAATGGTACATTTGAAGCTACTGGTGGTGCTGTTAATGCTGCTCATAGTGTTGCTGCATCAGAGCAGACTATAGTTCAGGTCGGTGCTGCTGGTGATGAATTTTATGATATATTCACTATTCCATGGGATATGGATATTTCTCAGCCTTTGCGTTGGAGAATTATTTTTTCTCATTCTGCAACTGGTGCAGATACACCTACCTATACTTTTGATTATATGGCTCGAGCAGCTGGTGAAGCTATTGCAGATATAACTTCACATGAAGATACAACTTTTTCAGGTACGGTTTCAACTACTGCTAATGCTATCGAAGTAACCGATTGGGTAGAGACCTCAAGTCAAAGTTACATTACTTCGAGTGATGTGCTTTTACTTACAAGAGTTACTGCTACCAATCTTGGTGGCGCATCAGCGGATGAAATGGAACTTATTTCGTTGCAGCTCGAATATACCATCGCTTCAACTGCGTCGGACAATAGACGCCATACAACTGATTGTGAACCTGTGAGTTAAATATTATAAAAGGGGAGCATTTGCTCCCCTAATTTAAAAGGAGGATTTGGTATGTCAGAATTTAGTGGCGGGTTGGTGAATGTTCCAAGTCAATTTATAAAAAATCTAAAACAAGTAGATAAAGGATTAGACTGTGAATATAATAAATTTTCAGATAGATTTCTTATTAAACATAACAATCATATAGTTTATACGATAATGGGAAGATATCCTGATAATCGTGAATTATTAGTTATCAAGGAGGCAGACTTCAGAAGAAAAAGTCTTGAGAAAAGGCTTAAAGAGTCTGAAGAATATGCAAAGAATTATAGAGAAAAAAAGAAACTAGAAGCTAAAGAGAGTATTCGTGATATAACTAAAGATAACAAAATTCAATTACAACGTGCATTTGCTCGTGCAGATGTGGGTGGTAAGCAAAATTCTACTTTTAGGCGTGTTATACCAACACCTAAAGGAAAAGTATTCTAAATAAAACAAACTTACACTACGATATTGTGGGAATAATATCTTAGTAGTAAAAGGAGGACATTATGTCAACAGTATTATTCAACCCAACAAATGAGGTTTTAAGAGGCATGTATTCAGGCATTGATTTTGTAATTAAATCTGGCGAAAAGATCAAAGTTGATGATAATAAAGCCAATCATCTTTTGAACAGCTTAACTAAGAAAGGTTTATGTGTATTAAGTTATGGCGATAACGAACATGAGATAGCAGAGCAAGGTATAGCTCGTAATCTAAAGTTTAAGAAAGCCCAAATACTTACTTATAATCAGGCTAATGAAGCAAGAAAAGCACAAGGTATGAGCTATTTAGAGCCACCAGAAGCTGTGAAAGAATATTCAATAGAATTAGGCATTAAACTTAATGAGCCTTATACTATGATGGAAGCGGAGCAGAATGCTTTATCAAAAACAAATAGAGAAAATGCTGAACTGAGAAGCCAAGTAAATGATCTTACTGATAAGTTAAATCAATTATTAAGTCGTTTCAATTCTCAAGAGGAACAGTCAGAAGAGACTGAGAAAACACCTATAAAGTCAAAAAGTAAGAAATAACAAATGGGAGGTGTTTGCCTCCCATTAAAATTTCTAAGGAGAAACGCAATGTCTAGTTGTTATTCAATAGTTGAAGACGTTAGAAAAGGAATCAATGACTTTAGTGAAGAAAAGCTAAATGGTACAGAAGAAGGCGCTTTTAGTAATCAGTATGTTTTATCTAAAATAAATAATGCACAGAGATATCTTTATAGTGTATTGATTAAACGTATCCCAGAACAATTCTTATCATCAAAAGATATTACTGGTATAAATTCTGTTTATACTTTACCTCAAGATTTTGGTCGGCTTATTGTTTTCCAAGATGAGTATGGTAGAAAAGTTTATTCTCTTAAGGCCAACCAATTAAAACTAAAAGATGCATCTGGTTCAGATAGATTTTATTATAGAAAAGGTAATGCTTTAATACTTGATAAAGACGGTGTTACTAAAACATATACACTGTGGTATTATCGTAGACCACGAGATCTAATTTTTGGTAAGGCCACGGCTGGAGGAGCTAATAGTATAACTTTTGCTTCTACAGCATCTACGACTGCTGATTATTATAACGGATTATATCTTGAGAATGTGACCCAAGAATGGACATATGAAATAACTGATTATTCAACTGCAAGAGTAGCTACCGTTAGTGGTACTGCTGAGGCAAATGATTACTATGGAATAATAAGCGACTTACCAGAACCATTTCATTTCTTGATATCATTAAAAGCTATAATGGATATAAATGCTGAATCCCCAATTGCGATGAGAAGAACAGATAGAACTGATTTGGCATTATTCCAAGATCAATTATCGGAAACTATATCTGCTTTTGCTCCTATAGCAGACGATGATGCAGATGACCCTTATACAGATTATGATCCTATTTGCGGAGGTGTCTGGTAATATGCCTCTTCAAAAATATATAGAATCAAAAGCCTCACAATTAAAAGGAGGCTGCATAACCTCTGTTGATAGAGGAGCTTTAGGAACTGGAAGTTTTTCTATGGTACAAAATCTCAGAGGACAACATCCTTCCTTCAAAAGAAGAGCCGGACAAAGGAAACTTCATTCTGTTTCTGATAGCAATAATAAAGTTCTATCTCTTTATCAATTTAAAAAGCCAAAAACAGAAGAAGACATGTTCTTTGCTCAGATGTCAGACGGAGATGTATTAAGAGCAACTAATAGTCCACCAACCGTTACCACCGGAGAATTTGGAGAGGTTGTATTTGAAGGTTCTGCCACCCAGGTTCCAGCAAGTTGGTCAAACTTTCAAGAGAAATTAATTTATTCTAATGGTCATGATCAACATCAGATCTATGCAGGCGAAAAAACTTATATAGAGAATTTTATTGTATATAAAGGTGATGGAGCAATACCTATTATTCCTGAAATTGGCGAAGATTATTCTGATAAGGTTAATAATGATGAAACCGACAAAGTCGCTATATTAGACGCTCTTGATAGTTATACTAATTATCATTGTGCCTTTATAAAGACCTCGGTACCAGCTGAATCTTTTAGGTTTGTTGTTGAAAAAGCAAATAGTAATGATGTCAGTGCCTCGATCTATTATTGGAATGGATCGTGGACGGCGGCCGCATCGTTTGAAGATAACACAAATGAGGATGGTAGTCTTGCTCAAACTGGTACAATGACATTTACAATGCCTTCAGATATTATTACTAAATATATGTTTGGCTATAATGGGTTCTGGTATCAACTTCGCTTCGATGGTAAATTAAGCGACGAAGTAGAGATATCGTCGATTACTTATAGTTCTGACTGGATGGATATTATTAATGTTTGGAATGGGTTTACTGATGATCCAGTAGAAATACAATTAGAACAAACAAATGCTTGGGCCACTTATTCAGCTGCTATAGTTGATTTAGATGAGTTTCCTGTCGGCAATAAAATTATGATTGCTTGCACAGATCCAAGTGAAGCTTTCTATGTTGATCCTGAAGCTACTCCAAACACTGAATCAGTAGCAATAACATCTCTTAAATACTGGAACGGTAGTGATTATGTAAGTGTTTCTAATTTAAACGATAGTAGTAGCGGGCTTTCGCAGGCGGGATGGATAACATTCGCTCGTCAAAGTGATATACAACCAACACAATTTGGCACTTCTAAATACTATGCATATTGGTATGAATTAATTTTTGATGGTACTTTATCTATAGGTACTCAAATTGGTATAGAAAACATGCCTTATTATGGCATTGAAGGACTTGGCAATAGTCAATGTAATTGTGTATGGAAAGATAGAATCGTATATACATTTGATCAATATCCTGAATATCTTTATATCTCTGCTGCATATAATCCTTTTTTCTTAAATGGAGATGATTTTGCAGTAATGGAAACTGGTGATGGTAGATCAAATAAAATAGTTGCTATGCGAAAATTTCATAATGAACTTTTAGTATGGCAAGAAGAAAAAGGGCCTGAAGGCGGAACCACAACTTTATTTGAAGGATATAGTCCTCTTACTTTTGGTAAACTTATTATTTCTACAAAGATTGGAACTTTTAGTAATAAAAGTGTTGATGTCGTTGAAGGCGTTTATACCGCAACTGCAACGGATGAGGTTCTTAAACATCTGGCATTTTTTCTAAGCCGCACAGGAGTTTGTGTTACAGACGGAAAAACTATTTCTTTAATATCTGACGACGTTCAAAACTATTTTGATCAAAGTAAACCAGAATGTATTCGAAGAGGATATGAACAAGAGCATTGGCTTGTTCATGATTCGTCTGAAAGAGTAATAAGAATAGGATTGGTTTCTGGTTTTACAGCTACTATACCTAATATATTTCTTATATATGATTATATTGATAGAACATGGTCTTTTGATGAGTTGGGTCAAGAATTATCATGTGCAACAGAAGTAGAAGCTACTAGTGGAAATAGTCCAATAATTCAAGTTGGTGGTGGTGTAGATGATGGTTTTATTTATCAACTCAACTATGGGAAAAATGATGTTTCAGATCCTATCGATTCATATTTAACTATAGAGTTCAATGGTGAAGGATCATATATTCTTTTGAGAGAGTTGATACTTAGAACAGCTTCAAATAGTGGTAATATTATTCTTACTATTGAAAAGAACGGGGTAGAAATTGCAAGCAGAATTCTTAGTATGGAAGCTGAGAGATCTAATCAAATAGTAAGAAGACACAGAGAAAATTTCAACATAGTAGATCAACAACTATCCATAACTTTAAGAAATAATGAACTTGATACTGATATGATCTTAGAAAGTCTTGGTGTTTTAATTTTGCTATGGGAAGGACGATAATGAAGAACAGAATAAATATTATTGAATATTGGTGGAGAAAGCACATTATTGAACCTAAAAAAATAGGTGATGAGCCTAAACTAAATGCTGTAAATCTTTTACCAAAAAAAGATCTTAATCCATTTAAAGTGATAGATGAAAAAGAAACCAGATAGTCCATCTTTAGATTTTGGTCGTAGACTCTACATAGACAAAAATGATAACTATGTTGACGCTATGAGCCGCACAACTAATAGTGAAATAAACTGGTTTTTATATCTTCAGAAATTTTCAGAGTTTGAAAAACCTTATTATAATGAAGATAACTATCCAGCAATGCAGCATTTCTTTCCTTGGGCGCCTTGGTTTGATTTTGATTTCATTATAGATGCACCACCAGATTTTAATGTTACAGAAAGTACGAAATATCCAACTGATTATTATTTAGTTCCTGGTTGTATAATATCCTGTTGGCCACCATTTGCCGATGATTGTGAAGATACAATAGATTGTTATACTTTAGTAATGGATGTAGGAATTGGAGAGTGGTCAATAGTAGAAACAGACGGCCCACTTGGGAAAACAAAAACAGATTTTACACAATTTGGTGAACCAAAATTTATTATTTATCCACCTGAAGGCGGCTGGACTGAAGAAGGTACAAGGGTAAAAGTTGGTTTTGTTGATTCTCGTGGAGCATACTGTGAAACAGAAGTTTATGCTTATTGCTGGGAAGAAGAGGAAGAGGAAGAATGTCCTTTACCTTTTAGTTATGATGAAGATAATCCAGATACAATAGATACTAGCGATAGTACTTATATTACTGTGATAGAAGGTTTAGCACCTTTTAGTTGGTCTGTTGGTGGTAATGGGTTTAGCTTTGATAGAAATATAACTGGTGGCAGATCAAATATACTATATACTAGTGAAACCGCCTGTGGAGCTGGGACAATAACAGTAACAGACTCATGCGGAACTATAGTGACTGGATATATAAGATGCACAGCTGGTGGTTGGACTGGATGTGGGTCATTCGCTCAAGGTGGCTGCTGTAATGCAGGCTGCCAAGAAGCTGAAGTATATCCTGATGGTATGCATATAGCTATAATTAATTGTGGCACTAGATCTGGATATGGTACTACTGAATATTGTGGCGCTGGTGAATGTGCAGCAGTTTGTGTAACTGCTGGAGATTGTCCTCAAGCTAATGGTAAAATTTGTTCAGCTAATCTTTATTATTGGAGTTGTTAAATGAAAGAAAAATTAAATGCATTTTCAAGAAAAGATCTTCAGACTGCTTTAGTTGTAATGAAGGTCATGCGAGAAAATAATATAACTGAATCAGATATTAAACAACATATATCAGAAAAAATCATGATTATAGAATCAAGTAGTAAACGTGGATTTATGAAGAGAACTACTAAAGAAGAACGAGAACAAATGAAATTAGAAAAAGGTTTACAAAGAAAGCCTTGCTCTTCATGTGAAGAGAAGCGCAAACTACAAGAAGCGGCAGAACAAAGAAGAAGATTAAGAGGCCGCGCTAGGAGAAAATAAAATGCCTACATATAATCCTTATGCAGATCCTTATAGTACTGGCAATGAAGATTGGGCATCCCCGTCCAGTTATTATGAACTACCATATGAATCAAAAGCTGATACAAGTGGAGATATTAGTTATGGAATGTCAAGCTATGATTTAGGGAAAACATATAGTGATCCTGGAACAACTTTATCAAATGTTAATCAGCCAGCAGGATCACAGATACCATCAATGGATTTTGGTGGTTATCCTATTTTTGGAGAAGAGCCTGCGGCACAAACTACATCAAAAGCTAAATCAGAGTGGGTGCCTCTACAACCAAGAACTCCTACCGGACAAACATCAACAACCGAATATCAATATACTGGTCCATGGCCAGAAGCTCCTACAATATCTCCTTTTACGGCTCCAGAATGGTCAGAGAAAGAAATATCACAATTAACACAAAAGAGAGCAGCTCCTGGATTGAGAAGGTTAAGAAGAACTGCTGAGAAAGCTTATACACAATATTATGAAAATCCAAATGTGAAGAGAATGACTATACGAGAAGCTCTTAAAGGTCTTGGTATGGGTATGGGTGGAGTGATGGAAGCAGCAGGTAGGGAAGCTGCAGGCGAGTATGAAGCTAAGTATGGTAGAGAATTTACTGCTGCTGCAACTACGTATCAAGCACAAGTGCAAAAAGAAATGGCTGAATATCAGGCGCTTATTAGTAAATATATGGCGTCTAAGAAAGCGACTACTACTACACAATATACATATGGTGGAGCGGCTGAAGAAGAATCTAATATTTTCAATCCATCATGGTTTCAAAAATCTTTTGGAAATTTAGGGGGTGGAGCATAATGAAAAGACCATTTTATGATTATGATGATGAGTTTGCTGATATTAGTCATACTGATTATACTGATATACCTAGTCCGCCTTCAAAAAAGGCACCACCTTCTAATGAGTTTAATGAAGAAAGCCCTTTATATCAAAAGATTAAAAATCGACAAGAAGAAGCTGATAGATTATCACCGCCAATGGAAAGCGAACCAATGCCTCTTCCACCAAGACCTCCTAGATCTTTGGAAAAATTTAATCCACCAGATTATTCTGATAGAGAAGGCTTTGAAAATCATATATTTAAAGAGATTGGCGGTAATCCTTTTGATATAGACCCAATGCAAGAGGTGAAAAAATCGATGTCGCAATTACCTCTTTTATTTAGTCATGTATTTAGTGGCAAAATATTATGGGATGATAGAGGACACATGAGTACTAAGCAAGCTGCTTTCTGGAATGATGTTGTAAATCTATTTCGTGCTAATCAATTAAACGAATCTAATGCAAAGAAACAACAGTTGGTAGATAAGTATAATCGTTTTATGACTATGTGGGATAATGATAAAAAATCCTACGAAGCAAAATTAAAAGAGTATGATAAGCAATTGCATGATTGGTATATAGCACAACAACCAACAGAGCCGACAACTGATTTTCAAGTCTCTTATAAGAAATGGTTAGAAACAAATCCTGCTGGAACCATAGAAGAATTTATTAAGGTTTGGAAGGGCGCAGAGCCGACAACTGATTTTCAAGTCTCTTATAAGAAATGGTTAGAAACAAATCCTGCTGGAACCATAGAAGAATTTATTAAGGTTTGGAAGGGCGCTGGAGCTGGTGGTAAACCAAGTGATTTTATGGTTGGCTATAATGCTGCAGTAGCTAAAATTGAGAAGGTTAATGAAGAATTGCCTGAAGAATCTAAAATAGAAATACCAACTATGGAAGAATATAGAACTAAATATTGGTTGAAAGAACCAGGCGGTTTAACAGAAGATAATGTTTTAGAAGAGTTACGTGCTTCGGCTGATTGGAATGACGAAGATACTAATGTGCTTTATGAAGAATATAGAAAACTTCGTACAGTAGGAAAAGGTATGGGTAGAGAAGAAGCTTATGAAAAAGTTACTAAAGAATCTAAAGATATTATTAAAAAATCAAGAACGATCACGAGAGAAAAATTTTTAGAATTTTTAAGACAGGAGACTAATAAAAATGGTGGATTCACAAAGAAAGAAATAGATAAAGCTGCTGAAAAATTAAAAGAGCAGGGTTATATAATACCAGAATAGAGGTAAACTAATGAGTAAATTCTTAGATCAATTTATAGATTATAAGGAAGAAGAGCCAGAAAAAACTAATAAATTCTTAGATCAATTTATAGACTATAAGGAAGAAGAGTCTACTACAATAAAAAAGGAACCTAGTTATTTCAAAGAACAATTATTACAACAGAAAGAAATTGGTGGTCCACAATCAGATCTGAAAAGAGCTTTTTCCACTATTGAAAAAGTAAGAAATACAATAGCACATAAAGTTTTTGAAATACAAAAAAGAGGTCTCGGAATAGGGTTTGGAACATTAAATGTTCCACATGCATTTTTATTAGGCGCTTTAAAAGAATCAAGAGAATATGCAAAAGAGCATCCAGTAACATATGAAGATATATTAAAGGATAAAGAACCGTTATTAAAATGGAGAACGCCTAAGCCTTTTGCTCAACAGCAATGGCAACAGGAAGAGCCTACCCCAGGAATTGAACCAATATTAGATCAAAAAAAAGAAGAACATTTGTGGCCAACATTAGAAGCGGGATGGAGATCTGCATGTGCTAGTGTTATAAAAAAAGGTGAGTGGGGAGTGGGAGTTAATGAGCTTTATAAAACCTGTACTGGTAAAACAATAAAAGAGGCTTTACCAGAAAAATATAAATGGGCCGCTATTCCTATTGAAATGGGAGCAGAAATACTTACAGATCCTATAATGTTTTTAGGTCTTGCTAGATCCCCTAAAGCTACATATCAAATGGCTGTAAAAATAAAAGCATTAAAACATATTCCAGAAGGGTTTGCAAAAGAATTGCCAGAAGAAATTATAACTAAAATACGTACTGGTACAAAACTTACTACAAAAGAAGATAAGATACTTATTAAAAAAATAAATACCTATGTAAAATATATAAAAAAATTAACACCAAAAGAAAGAGATAAAATAACAAATCTATTTTCGAGTCAAAACCTTGAAAAAGAGATAACATCATTAACACCAGAACTTAGAACTCGTTTTGATGAACTTCATGAATACTATTATAAAGCTTGGAAAAATATTACTTCTTTTGAAGAATTTCCAAATATTACAGAAGTAGGAAAAGAAAATTATCTTAGATCTGTAGCTAATTATTCAGCGATGAATGATCTTGAAACAAAAATTAATATGCCTATTTTAAATGATATTACAGAGAAATTAATAATTGCAAAAAAAATTACTGAATATAATAAAACTAAACTAAAATCAATGGGCTTTACAGATGAAGTTATTAATAAGATGAGCCCAGAAGAAGCCCAAGTAATTATTGAGGGTAAGAAAAGAAGACTATGGACGCTTATGGGAGATCAGCCTACAGAAGCACGGGGCTCTAAAATACTGAGAGATGTTCAAGAGGCTTTAGAAAGAAAGGAAATGCCACAAGGAGAAGAATCTATTTTTAAAGGAGAAGGTATACCAGAAGAAAGTATTTATAAAGTACCACCAGAAGACGTTTTCGTAGTAGAAGAAGAGTTGCCTGGTAAAGTAAAAGGAGTTGGTGAGCTTACAAATGGAGAACTAAGGGCACATGCGGATGAAATACCGCCAGGCCCAGAGCCCAAAGGTGAATTTGTACTACCTGATGGCACGGTAATAACTGAAGAAGCTCCTGCAAGTAAATACAATAAACTTTATACACAAGAGGGCAAAGCAAAGCCGAAAGTAGAAGCAATAAAAGTTCCTAAAGAATATAAGGGATATGATGCACTTACTAAAGTTCATCAAATGCAAGGTAAGACCGTTAAAAACTGGCGAGGATCAATGGGGATTTTAAAAAACACATTAAGGAAAACGGTTTGGGATAGGCTAGGTTATTTAAAAGAGGTTTCTCCTGAAGCATATAGAGAAGCTCGATTATTTCCTTCTTATGCTGACGTTGCCGATCTTAAGTTTAAAGATCTACAAGAATCATTTAAAAATCTAAGGGGCGTGCGTAAAGAACCAGAGTTAGTCACTAACTATATTAATGCACATAGAGCATTGACAAGAGCTGAACGAGGATTAAAAAATCCTGGGGGAGTTACAAAAGTTGATGCACAAAAAGCTATTGAACAAGCGGAAGCTCTATGGACTAAAAAAGGTTATGCTGTAAAAAACTTAAAACAAGCTATGCGAGAGTGGCAGGACTGGACAAGAAAAAATATATTAGACGAATTTCATAAAGAAGGATTTCTGTCTGATGCCGCATATAATAAAATAATAGCAAATAATGACTGGTATGCTGCTTATAGTGTTTTAGAAAAAATGCCTGATGACATGGATAAGATTCCAGTATTAAAAGCAAAAGAATATTTTAGTGCAGAAAACCAAGATGTTATTAGAAGAATGAAAGGGACAGAAAAACTTATAGCTGATCCTATAGAAGCTACTATTAAAAAATTTGGTAGAGCACAAGAATTAATGGCAAGAAATAGAGTAGCAAGCACTTTGATAGATGATATATTACGTGTTGGTAAAGACGGAGAAATACCCATCGAAATAAAAAGAAATTATAGACCTGTTGTAAGATCAAGAGAAAATCTTAAAGCAATGCAAGAGGAATTTGATGAGATGGCCTCAAAAGGCCTTAATCCTATAAAGGAAGGCACATGGGATAAAAAAGAGTATGGGACTATTAGTAGATTCAAAGATGGAAAAGTTGAAACCTATATAGCACCTATAGAAATAGTAGATGTAATGAAGCAGCTGACACCATGGAATGCTCCTAAATATTTAAAATTTTTTAATGATCTGTTTAGAAAATCTGCTACTACTTTATATTTACCTTTTACTATTACTAATGCATTTAGAGATGCATTATTAGCATGGAGTACTTCTCCTGTATATAAAGGTTGGAGCTTTTTTAAATTTGTACCAGACTGGTTTAAAGGAGCGAAGGAAGGATTCAAATATGTCATTGGGAAATCAAAACTGGTAGAAGAAGAATATCTTAGATATGGTGGTGGCTTTGGCTATACTGGTGTTGTTAAAGAGCCAAAACATTTAAAAGGTAAGTTGTTTATGCCAGTAGGTATAAAAAGTAAAGTAAGACATTTAGCTGATCCTATAACTTTGCCTCTCAAAGTTATTGAAAAAATTAGTGAGGTTATTGAGCTTGCTCCAAGATTAGCTGTTTTTAAACGGGCTAAATTATTAGGATATGAAGGAAAAGATGCAGCTATATTAGCACGTCAAGCTACTATTGATTTTAATAGGGGTGGCACACTCACTAAAGTTCTTAATCAATATGTACCATTTTTAAATGCGAGAGTACAAGCACGCGTTGTTATGGGAGAAGCGTTACAAAAAAATACTGCTGCAACATTAAGTAAAATAGCAGCCTTAACTGTTCCACCAGGAATAACCTCATATGCTATAAATAGATTATATTTTTCTGATCTCTATGATGATATACCTGACTATGTTAAACAATCAAATTATTGTATTATATATGGTAGTAAAGTTGATGAAAGAACTAAACGAACCGTTCCTCGATATATTACTATTAGCAAAGGGGATATAGGAGCTATAGGATGGAATGCAATAGAATTTGCTTTAGACAAAGCATGGAAAAAAGATAAACAAGGTACAGCAGCTTTCCTTGTTGATCAGTTAAGCAATTTATCTCCAGTAGAATTTTCTACAAATGGTAAAATTTCTGGATACAAAGCTCTTGGAGGATTACTTCCTCCTATTGTTAGAGCTGGAGTTGAAGACTGGGCAAATTTGAAATTCTATTATGGTACACCTATCGTGCCAAGATACTTAGAAAAAAAGCCACCAGAATTACAATATAGAGAGATTACCCCTGAAGCATACAAATGGATTGGTGAAAAACTAGGTGTATCACCTTTAAGATTACAAAACTATGCAGGTAATATAGTCGCTGCTTATGGTCGAGAAGGGCTTTCTCCTTCCGCTATATGGCGTAGTCTTACCGGACGGCTCGTTAAATCAACAGGCGGGGCTATAGAAGATAAAGCATGGACAACGATAAACGATATAGAACGAAGCTATAACTATGCAAGAGCATATGCGGAAGAACTTGTAAAAGATGGTAATAAAAAAGCAGCCGTTAAATTATTAGTAGAATGGAATAGGGGCTTCAAAAAACAAATAGATGCTTTTAATAAAGAATTTAGTAAATATGGATTTCATGAAAAAAGTGGTTTAAGAAAGAGTTATATATTTACCTCAGCAAAAATAAGTAATATTGTTAGACGTAAGCCAGAAAAAAGAACTCCAATAGAAAGAAAACTATATCCACGCAATAAATAATAGGATAAAATAAATTATGGATGAATACTTATTTGACATAGATGAAGATACTTATACAGAAGAGCACCCAACCGAAGAAGGATTCGGTATTCAACGCAGACCTATACCTAAAGAAGAAGGCTTTGGTATACAATATAGACCTATTCCTAAAGAAAAAACTTTTGATACATACACAGTTAAACCAGGTGATAGTTTAACTAAGATAGTAAAAAATAAGTTTAATATGGCGCCTAGAACTTTTTTTGATGAATACCAAAAACAGTTACAGCCTTTGAATCCTGAGATAACAGATCCTAATAAAATATATCCAGGTCAAGTTATTAGATTGCCTAAACTTCTTCCTAAAAAAGATGAGATTGCAAAACAATTTGCTGGAATGCCAGATCAAAAAATAGAAATGCCTAAAGATGAAGAAGAATTAAAATTAGAAAAAGAGGGGCGCGAAAAAAATGCTCAAGATATTTTTCTTAATTTCATAACTAAAGATGAAAAGAAGAAACCTGGAATTCCAGGATATCCTGATTATAAAGGTACTCCTATTTTCACCCCTGAAAGAGAAATGGCTCTTGCCAAAAAATATCCTAATCTTATGGCTGCCAGATTTGCTGTACTTTCATTGCTGCCTACTGGGGAAATTTTAGCATCCCCTACTTATGAAAAAGAATTTAAAGAATTACCAGAAAAAGAACGGGCTCTTAGATTAACAGGAGAGCTTGCTGCATGGGCAGTTATACCTGGCATCACGGGTTGGTTAATGAAAGCAGGATCTAAAGTAGTTGTAAACAAATTTCCTTGGATGGCAAAGCCTGTATTAAAACTACTTTTCAAAGATAGAGTTTGGTTTCAAAAGTTAGATCTCCGTGTAAAAGGTCTTTTCGTAAACACCATTGAGCAGATGCAAAAGGCTGGATATTCAGAAGCTCAAATTCTTAAGGCATTGAAACTTAAAGGAAAGACTAAAGAGTTTCAACAGTATTATCAAAAATTATGGAAAGAGCATGGTGGTGGAGAATTTAAAGCTGGGTTAAAGTCGTTGCCAGAAAAAATTCCTACAAGGCCACAGGCTGAATTTAGTTATTACTGGGAAGCAGGAGATAAGAAAATACCAATATATAAGATCACTACTCCTGAAGGTGGAAAGACTGATGTAGCTGCAGCAACAGCTCGTGAAAAAGGCTTTGAGATTCCTAAAACTCCTACATACGATAAATGGATGGAGTCCAAAAAGAAAATAAAAGTCAATGAAAAAAGAATGAAAGAAATGTTTGATAATCTAAGACTCAAACCAGAACAAAGAAAAGGATCTAAAATAATTGCTACTCCAGAAGAAATAATTGAGTTACGTAAAAAAGGTGTATCAGAATCAATACTTAGAGCATTACAAAAAGAACCGACAAAAGCAACAATGCAAGAATTAGATATGGAAACAGGGGAATTAAGAGAAGTGCCTATAGAAGAAGTAAAAGAACTTGGCGATCAATTTAAAGATGTAATGAGAGCAGCAAAAAAATCTAAAGGTTTTACAGACAAAGAATTAAGATCTATGCAAGATTTTGGTGACACTATACAGAGCCTTGTTAAAGGCAAAACATTACCAGAAATAACAAAGCCTGGTATGCCACCACGTAAAGCTAAAACAAATGTTGCACAGAAATTAACAACAAACGAAACCTATAAAATAAGAGACCGCTTCGATGAGATAATAGGAAATGCAGTGAAAGCAAATATATCTACCGAAGCACTAGGCGATCTTATGAAATTTAGAGGAAAGGTAGAAAGTCGTTTAATTAGAGAAGACAGAGTAAAAGCAGAAGAATTGCTTATATCAGAGGAATCAAGGTTATTAAAAGCGTTTTCAGAAAAAGAAAAAATGTATGCGAAGGCTCCTATAGAAAGACGAATGGCTGACTACCCTGAAATAAGCTATGAAGATAAAAAAATGCTTAAACAAGTTTGGCCTGATGTCCGTCTATGGGAAATGGAGCACCCAGCTTTAGCAGCTGAATTCAAAGCAAGAGCAAGAAGAAATATTTTAAAAATACCAGAATATAAAGAAGGCTTGTCTGATAAAGAAGTTTTAAAACAAGCTCAAAAAATTTATAAAATAGCAGCTCCAACAGTAAGAGACATTAATAGAATGTTGGAAGCTATGGAGCCAAAAACTTTGAATATATCTTATTTGGAAAATCTGATCGGCAAAGAGATGGATTTAATTAGTGTTATAATGGAAGCTCGTAAATTAGAAAAAGCATATCCAAAGCAGGTTCAAGAATATAAAGACAAATTTAAAAAATACCGAGATGGGATTTTTATTTTAGAAAGATCAGTAGCACGAAACATAGATAAAGTAAAAAGAATAGGGAAAAAATATCCAGAAGAAGATCTAAAAGTATTATGGGGCCTTATGAAAAAACTTCGTGCAGAGGCAATGTTTGATAAAATTAGTGGTGGTTTAGATTATGAAGATGCAACTAAGGCAAGTTTTTCAATTACAGTAGGAGGAAAAACACCTAAAGAAAATCCTATCAAAAAAGAATTAGAAAGTGTGAATAAACCTACCGAAAAATCTGAGCTTATAAAAGAATTAGAAGACTTACTTTCAGAATATGCTGATATGAAACCAGAAGAAGAAGGCGAGTTCACAATGAAACTACGACGATTGATAAAAATAAAAAGAAAAATGATAAAGAAAAAATATAAAGAAGAGTATCAATCAAAAGAGTTATCTGAAAGGCAACAAAAAATTAAAATTAAAGCCATTGAAAACCGTTTAAAAAAATTTAACAAAGGGGTAACATCCCCATTCTAATAAATAAAAGGAGGACTTATTGAATGAGTACAGCAACTTACAACGAAACTCGCTGGATAATTGAAACTCGCCAATGTACCGGAACACTAAACCTTGACACAACAATAAGTGGTGCTGCTGTAGTCGATAATGGTAACGGAACAGTCACCTTAGAGACTAATGATGCGCATGGATTTCTGGCTGGCAGCCAGTTATACATAGAGGGTCTTACCAATTATAACGGTACATGCGAAGTTACAGAAGTTACTACTTCTGGAATTACTATTAAAAAGAATTACATAGCAGAAACACCAGACGGTACCGAAACAATTGGGTTTGTAGTCGATCCTGGATGTGATTTCAGACTTCTTGAAGCTAGTTTACATCTTAGTGCCGCTGCCGCAACAGAAGAGGAGTTTGTTTGTACGCTAGATGCGCATGCTGGATCTGCCTATGATGAGGTTGTGTTTTCAGAGGATGTAAATGGGCACGCTAATATCGTATGGTCAGGAGAAAGACTGTTTGTAAATGGTGACAAACTAAGATTTACCCTGCCAAATACGGATGGTAGAACATATGGCCTTATGATTAAATACTTGAGGATTAGATAAGGAGGCTGATATGAGAGAAAATAGATTATATATAGATGGAAAAGAAGCAGAAAACTCTAATCAAATTGGTGGTAGAGATATAACTGACGAAACCCCTCTTGAAAATCAGTTTCTTGCATACGTAGAAGATAACAACAACTTCGTATGGAGAAATGTTCGTAATATTTTTATGGGTGGTTATGCAGATACTACTGTATTTGATGATGTTATTGGTGGCGCAACCGCAGCTACATCAACATTTCGTGCTAATCTATATGGCGGAAATGCAAAAACTTTATAATATAAGGAGACAAATAAAATGGCCGATAAAATTTTATTAAGAGCTGACTCTGCTGCGGATTGGACATCTAATGATCCAACCCTGGGGCAGGGCGAAATTGGAATTGAAACTGATACTAACAAAATTAAAATTGGAGATGGTTCTACTGCATGGACATCTCTTAGTTATCCATATTATCTCGCTTCTGAGGTAGATACTATAAGTGGAACTATGGATGACCATAATGAAATGCATAATATTCAGGGCGGAGCAACTAATGATTATTATCATTTAACTTTGGCTCAGCATACAGACTTGACTGATAGTGGAGATTGCTCATCTCATAATCACGACGGCATGTATTATACAGAAACAGAAATAGATACTATTAGTGGGTCTCTTAGTGATGAGATAGATAGTGATATAGCAACTTTGTCAGGAATCTTGTCCAATGAGATAGATAGCGATATATCTACCCACGAAGCTGGAAGCTCACATGATAGCAGATATTATACTGAATCTGAAGTAGATGCCTTGACCTGGACTGAATCAGATGTTACTGACCTGGATAAATATACTATGGCAGAGGTAGATACTATTTCTGGAACCCTAAGCGATGCTTTAGACACTCATAAATCAAGTACAGATCATGATGGAAGATATTATACTGAATCTGAAGTAGATGCCTTGACCTGGACTGAAAGTGATATAGTAGATTTAGATAAATACACCGCATCTGAAGTGGATGCTCTTATAGCAGCCGTAACAGCTTCAGGTATTTCTGGTTGGTTTGATGACGGAACTAATTTTAGAGTAACTTTTGTTAATGGTATTATCACAGATGTGGATACAACCGTATCTGGTGGATATAATGTAGTTTAATAATATAAGGGGGCATAGCCCCCAAACTGGGAAAAAATAAATGGCTATAAAGCTTATAGGAATAAACTGGATAGACACGGAATTGCTGTGGACAGACACAGAATTTATATGGATATCCTCAATACCGCTTATTATTGAGGAAGTTAACTGGTCCGATATAAATAATGCATGTTGGCTAGATACAATAGTATTTTGGTATCCAGGGATCAGTGCTGAAGTTGAATTAATGCATATGCTTTTAACTTCTAAGCAACCAAAAATAAATTTACTTATCCATCAACCAGATATAAAATTTATAACAACTATTCCAAATATAGTTTTTTCCGTAGATACTTTTATTGAACAAATTGAATCAATAAATAATGGTGTTAAGTGGTTAGACAGAAATACTATATCATGGTTTGATACAGAGATATCATGGGCGCAAGCAGCTGATATAGTAATTAAAAATTTAACCATTTCTTTTATTGCTAAACAACCTACTATATCTTTATTTAATAGTCAACCGACTATAGAATTCAAATCAATTAAACCACAGACGGGATTTATTTCAGATGTTTTGGGCGAAGAGATAAAATCTACATGGGGAAATATAGTATGGTTAGATACTGCTGTAGTATGGATAAATTCAGATACAGTTTGGTCTGAGAAATCTATACCAAGTACACAAACAATGAATGTCTTATTTGGCACAAAACGATTAGGTATAATTTTTTCTGGTTATAAACCAGAAATAGAACTTTTAGAAAAACAACCAAAAATAGAATTTAGTAAAGTTGAATAGGAGACAAAATAATGCAAACCCTTGATAAAGCCACAGAAGGCTCAACATATATTATACAGATGGATTTCTATGACCAAGATGGAAATTTAGTTTCTCCTGCCACCATGTTTTGGACCTTAAGAGATGAGAATGAAAGTATCGTAAATGAAAGAGAAGAAATAGAAATATCAAGTCCTAGTTCTACGGAGTATGTTGTTCTTGGTAGAGAGGATACCCTATTAAGCGGTAAAAGTGACGGGAAAAGATATATTATCTGCGAAGGAACTTATGATTCTCCCACATATGGATCAGGCATACCTCTAACTAAATCTGCAACATTTGATGTAGAGCATATATGGGGGTATAATCCAAATGTCTAATACAAACATATACGCAACTATATCTTTAACTGGGGGAGCCGATGGCGCCCTTGACGCAATCAACGGATCAGATCTTAATGAGGCTGATGCATCAATTTGCTTTAGTAAAGATTATACTTATATCCATTACCTAGATGAAGATTCTGGAGCTGTTGAAAATAGCCCATTCATAATAAAACCTGATAATAATGCTGAAGATAAGCGATGGATATTATCTGGCTTATATGCACATAAACTTCATTTGAGATATGGTACTTCTATAAATGAATTTTCCACTGATGGTTCGTTTGCCGGAAATTCTGATGACGCTGTGCCCACAGAGAAAGCAATTAAAACTTTCTTTGATACTTCTTTTGGAGATTATTATTCGATCACTGAGATCGATGAATTATTAACAACCTTCTCAGGAATTAAAATTGAATCGGTGGTAGAAGATACAAGTCCTCAACTTGGAGGAGATTTAGAATATAATGAACATAATCAAGTTTTTGATATTACATTGACTTCTGATAATACTGCAGCAGGAGATATTATTACTGTAACATATGGGGAAACGGTTTCTTTTGGGCAGCCTGTGTATCCAGATAAAACTGACAACGAATGGAAGTTAGGATATGCAACAAACGAAGCAACTACATATCCATCAATGGGTATTGCTTTGGAAGCTAAAAATAATGGCGAATCAGGAAAAATGTTATTGCGTGGAACTATTAGAGACGCAACATATTTTAGTACTGCTACTATGGGTGATATTGTTTACTTATCAGACACAACACCAGGTAATTATATATTTGATCAAACAACTACATCGGGAAGTATTGTTCAGATACTTGGTTTTGCTATTGCAAATAATTATATTTTCTTCAATCCCTCACCAATTTTTATAGAGGTAGGTTAATAAATGGCACTTATTAAAAAAACTGCTATAGATGGATTAAAAAAAGAAGACACTGGAGGGGCTGGTGCAGACGCACTTACTACTGGAATAGCTTTTCTTTGCGATGGAATTAAAGACGAGCCAGTATGGGGTGCTGGTACTAACTGGCAGATCCATTATGCATATGGGCTTGATCTTGGATCTCCTACTTCAGTTAGTAAAATTATTGTTTATGATAATAGAGATACTGATAATTTTTATGCTGGTAGAGATGATACAGATGTTTGGGTATCAGATGATAACGTAACCTATTCATTTTTAAAAACTTTTAGTGATCCAACAAGAACTGGTTCTGGTTCTGGTTATGCGGTCTGGGAATTAGAATTAGATGAGCCAGTTAGTTATAGATATTTTAAAGTATTTTGTTCCTCTGCCGCTGACGGTCTTTGGGTAGATGGCGGCTATTGGTGCCAGATATCCGAATTAGAAGCATGGGGAGAATCTGAGGAAGAAGGCGGAGAAACAGAAGGATGGAGCGGTAAAATATTAGGCATATCGCCAACAAAAATATTAGGAATTTCGAAAGCAAACATTGTAAAAATCTGTGGGGTATAAATGGCTATAAATATATATGCAAGGAATGTATTAACAGGTGGTGGCTCAAAAGCACTTGATGCTCTTGATGGATTAGCACTATATAATAGTGACATAGCTATAACTTTTACACAAGATTATACTTATATACATTATCTCGATGAGGAGTCTGGAGCCGCTGAAAATTCTCCTTATGTGATCGAGCCTGATAATAATGCAGAAAATAAGCGTTGGTTATTAATTGGAACCACTGAAAAAGATATTAGAGATTATATTAATACTATTAGTGGGTCTTTACAAACACAGATAACAGATATATCAACTGAAGAGGTAGAAGAATTTACCTTGGATGCCTCAGACATTTCAAATAAATACATTGATTTGTCATATGCCCCTGTGTCAAATGATAAATTACTTATATTTGTTGAACACGGTATTAAAGGCATTTTAAATACTGATTATAGTATTAGTAACAATAGAATTTCATGGTCAGGAAAAGAATTTGATGGGGTTTTAGAAGCTGGAGATACTTTGAATTGCTTATATTGGTTTTAAAAATAAATCTAAATAAGGAGGTAAAAAATAGATGTCTAAACTAAATGGGAAGTGGATAAATAAAGATACTGATAACTTAACCCATGATGGTGATGATTTAGCGGTATTGTTTAGCGATGATGAAGCCCCAGATAGTAATAAAGTGTGGTCATCAGATAAAATTAATACTATCAGTGGTGTATTATCAGATGAGATAGATGCTGACATATCCACACATGCTGCCAGTTCAGATCATGATGGAAGATATTATACTGAATCGGAAGTTGATGCTTTAACTTGGACGGAGTCGGATATAGTAGACTTAGATAAGTATACTCAAGCCGAAGTTGATACTATCAGTGGAACTTTACAAGATCAAATAGATGCTATTGGTGGAGTTGATGAAGTAGAATATATTACTATTGATGCTGATGATATCTCAAATAAATATACTGTTCTGTCACACACACCTTATGCTGCTACAGAAGTCATGCTTGATATAGTTGGTGGTTGTGCTCAACTTTATACCACAGATTTTACTGTTATAGATAACACACATTTAAATTGGAATGGTTTAGGATTAGACGGTGTTATTGAAACAGGCGATAAAATAAGAGTTTCTTATACATATAATATTTAACTCACTTTGAGGACAAAAATGAAAACCAAAGGAGTCTATGGAAAATGTCAAAAATTACAAAAAAATATTTAGCGTTTGATATTTATGAACAGTCTGAAGTAGATACTATAAGTGGTTCTTTGTCGGTAGAAATAGATTCAGATATTTCCACTCATGCAGCTAGTGCTGACCACGACGGCAGATATTACACTGAGTCCGAAGTTGACGCTCTTACCTGGACTGAAAGTGATATAGTAGATTTAGATAAATACACTCAGGCTGAAGTGGACACGATTTCTGGATCTTTGTCGGCGGAAATTGATTCGGATATAGCTACTCATGAAGCTGGTAGTTCTCACGATGCTCACTATTATACTGAATCAGAAGTTGATACATGGCGTAATTCAACTACCCAAACAGAAATGGGTTATGTTCATGGAGTGAGCTCTGATATCCAAACCCAATTAAATGGAAAAGCTTCTACTTCACATAAGGATACTCATGATCCAAA
>Ga0307377_10001324_pt1 | contig 31926 bp, 53 predicted proteins | sample TR3MG_FD_202535 | JGI IMG/M metagenome (GOLD analysis project Ga0307377, IMG submission 202535) | Soil microbial communities from Risofladan, Vaasa, Finland - TR-3 | ecosystem: Environmental > Terrestrial > Soil > Coastal area > Acid sulfate soil | place: Finland: Risofladan, Vaasa | collected... | reverse complement strand
TCGTCTAAGAGATCAGAGTTCAGGTTGTCCACTTTCGTAGTACTCGTCACCCCGAACGGCGCGGTTCCGCCCGCTATATCAGAAATAAATCTGGTTCCAGTGAGTGTATATGCCCCTACATCCCAGTTTGCTGTGAGCGGATTGGAGCCGTTCGCATAAATAAATTCGACCGCATCCATGCCGTCAACGTCATCAGCGTTCAAATACTGTATCCAGTAATTCGAGGATAGTGTCATCGGAGCAATTCCAGCTACCGAGATAATTATTGGAGCCTCGAACGTTGCAGCATCGACAAAGTCAGATGTTCCGGTGACTCCGAGATTTCCTCCAACAGTAGTATCGTTGACGGATTCCAGGGCGTCCCCGGTCACGGTGCCAGAATATGTGGCATCCGTTCCCGTGGTGCCTCCAGTTTCCGTTACCGTTCCGAAAGAGCCCGCCCCGGTGGTCGTTACGTCTCCAGTCCCGAAATCCACATCGGTATCTCCGAGTGCCGTCATGTCCACACCGTCAGCGATATTGATGCTATATCGCAGTGTAGGGTTGCCCGCAGGTCCGATGAAGGGGTCAGCCACCGCCGCCCCTACCAAAAGGGCTACGATCAGCAGCCCCATCAAAGTTCTTTTCATGTTCAGTTCCCCGTTGCAACAGGTTTTGTTAAGCATGATAAAATAGAACGTCCTAAGATAAAAATATATCCGTTCCCTCGGACCTACAAGGGAACGGGATTATGTGGATATCGCTGCTACTGCGGGGCGAGGAGGCACGCCAGAATCTATCCGGGCCACCAGAGCATCTTTGAGCCTGGTGGCTGCCCTCCCCATCTCGTCGGAAAAGTCCAAACTATCACCACATCAAAGGAGCCCCACAGGATAACGGGACCAGCTCCGTGTTCAGGTAGTACGGGCAAAGCCCATAGTATAACGGCACGTGACTAACGGAATCAAGAGATATGTTAACCACATGGTGATGTGTTGGCTGGGGGCGAGTTATCGGGGTATCGGCGGAAACAGTGGCCGTTCCAACTGACTTATTGGTGGAATCGACATTGGTTCCGCTGTGATCATGGGTATCCGATCCGGTCAGCGCCGGGGTTGTATCCACCGATTCTATGAACCGACTACTCCAGTCAGAGAGGATGGACCAGTGCGCTCCTGATGGGGCCGCGTCCAAAAATACAACGATATTGGCGGGAGCATTAACCGTGGTTTGGGTAGTGTGGTACAACCTTGTCTGCACCCTCGCAGGCATAATTGTACTGCTTGGCACGGCGGCTAACGAGGCAGCATGAGTGTGATTCGACCGCTGAGTAGTCGGTACTGCGCTCGGTTGGTAATAAGCTCGCGAATATGTATCGGATGCAGACAAGCTTACGTCAATGGTATGATCAATGTGAGTCTCTCGCCCACCAGACGCCCCAGCATCGCCGAGCTTGATAAGGTTGCCATCAATGTTGTACCTTGAAAATCCAACTCCTGATATTGACGCTGTCGACAAAACCACAACATTCGGGGGGAAACATCGCCAGTTAGATTCCCACAACCCGAGATCTATTCGGACAAGTTCTAAGGTGCTGTACAACGGATCGTTGTTAGACGCGCCGGAGGTTGCGCTGGGAACAACGTGGTTATGAACCGTCATGTAGTCAGCATTTGAAGAATATTGGCGCTGACTAGACGTTGGTGTCGAATTTCCACAAGTCGAGGTCGACGGATGAGTGTGAGTTGATGCCCCGGCCATTTGTCCATGATCACCAGGTGCCGACACGCATCTTAAATACCGGCCATCTCCAGCGGTCACTCTCTCCCAGCCAGACGGGTAGGCCCCCCCAAGACCCAGGCAGTACATGTTAGTCATCCGATCAGAACTCCATCATCCTGTTTAGATAGTTCCGCCTGCTCTCGAAAATCTCGTCGCCTGTGGCGTTCGGTCTCGAATTTCTGATAGTAAAATGATATGCAAGCGTCGCTTTTTCCATATCGGCGTCAGTGATGATTCCTTTCACAACCAAGATCATAACGAGTGCCGTCATGACCGACTGATACCGGATGAGATACGGGTTCAGCTCCGTTTCGGTAATGATGCCTTTGACCACAAGAAGGTCAATCAGGCCCTCCAGAGTGGCCTGATCTTCCGCTATGACTTCGATAGGTCTCTCTGGACGCTTTTTTAGCTCGATCAGGAGTTCGGCGTAGTTCGCCTCTTCTGGGGTTCGACGGTCCTTGTCGGTTCTGCCGCTCATGTGATCACCGTGGGGATCTTGATCCTGACGTGGGTTACGCAATAATCGCCCGTCAGGTTCGTCCCGCTCGGAGCTATCCTGGAAAGCTTGAGCCTCACCTCATCACCTACCACCCATCCCAGGTTAGCTACGGTCTCGGTGAACTGATGAAGGTCTTTCTCGTCCTGGCTGGCGTCGCAAGCCTTGTCACCGCTCGTCTTGGTCGCATAGGCAGCGTCCCATACCTCGCCTGCGGTTTTGGCCGAATGGTAAAGTTTCCACTGCACATACTTCGAGGATGCGGCAGTCAGAGCATATCCTCGAACCTCGATCGTCACGGTGCCAGCGGCAATGATGTCGTCGGGGACTACCAAGTCTGATTCGATAAATTCCTCGGTCGTGTCGTCGAACTTGTAGACCCTGGCGCTGCCGTTCGTCCCCACGTCCCAGGCAAGCTCGGCCGCGTTCGCGGCCGGTGGCTGCCAGCTTCCCGCAGGCGCATCCCAGAAGCGGGTTGTGACGAGGGCGGACGTTGGTATCTGAGACGCCAGCTTTCCATCAGCCGAAATGGTGAGCGTATCGTCGTCGATTCCGAAAGCGCACGGCGGCCTGGTATCGCAAACCCCACCAACGCTGTACGTTCCGTTATCGGTTGATCTGATCCCGTTCTCATCGATGCAGAGTGTAGCCAGTTCTATATAATCCGTCGAATTTAGATCAGCCGGAAGCGGGGTAAAGTTCTCCAAGAAATCGGCAGCGGCGTCCGGGACGGCCTCGGTTCCAGCCACCCGGACTATGGTATTGTCCGAGAGCTTCACACAAATCGAATCGTACCGATGATATCCGGCACTGGCGGCTGGGATCGTTTCGATAGCGGGAGATGCACCGGCATAATCTTTCCAAATCCCCTTATTCGAATAGTGACCAGCCGCCACGTTGACCGAAGACGCACTCGCCCTCGTCACCTTCATCCCGTTGGGATCGTTGGAATCGATGAGAACGCCGTTCCCTGCCCCAGCCTGGCGGAGATGCCACCATGTACGGGCGAACCCTACAACGTCCTCGTTCTGCGGCGGGAAAAGGGGATAGTTCACCATGCCGGATCACTCTGCGGTGTCGCCCTTGACTCGGATTTTCACGTAGATTCCCGATTTGGCCTGACACCCTACGGGAACTTGCCTCTTGATCCAGATCCCGTACTTCTCGCCGTGAGCCATATCCCCGATCACTTTGCCATCGGCGTAAGTTCGGGCCTGAGACCATCCAGCCAGCCCCGTAGGTGCAACGGATTCCGATGCGATGGTCTGGATAGGATCGGTGTTCGGAGTTCCCGGATCTTCGATATCAAACGAGATCTTGTTATGCTCCACCTTCGTCCCGACGATGTGCTCCACTTTCGACGTGCTGTTGGAGCCCCGCGTGCATCCAGTGAACTCAGTCGTCGAATTTTTCGCGGTATACGTGATCTCTTCGTCTTCGACAAAGAACGCACCCGACGCTGGAAAATCGCTTTGGTCATCGACATAAACCGTGGTCTCAGATCCAGAAGCTTCAAGCTGAGTCGTGAGCGCGCACATCGGAAGGTTGTCTTCCATCCAGGCCCTGGCGGCTTCTAAGGTCAGCGACCCGTGGTTGTTGTGCTTGAACATCGCCCGGTACTCGGCATCTCCAGCTTCGGATTCTGCTGAAGTCACGTTATCGAAAAGGTTTTCGACCGTATCGTCCGTGATCTCCACTGACGACATGTAGCCTCCAAGCCCATCGGGCGAAGCCTCGCCGTCAGCCGACGCCGTACTTTTCGAGTTTTTGGTCAGTATATCGCTCGCTGTAATTGGCATTTACATCACCTATACAGAATGTTTTTCTCTCCATCTGATATCGTAATCGAAGTTGCCCGCCGACATCGTCGCCGCTAGATATTCATCCGTAGCCCCTGCCTGGATGTAAGGAAGAGGTCTCTGTCCACTAATCGAATGATAGCTTTCCAGAACGTAGCGGGATAAGTTCAACGAATCACCCGAATCGCAGACTATGCGCCACCGGAAATCGCCAAGTCCCGCCAGTTTCGTCAGAGTGTACTCTTGGAGGTCGCCGTTCTCAAGAGCCCGGTCCACCTCCCACCAATAGTTTCCGTCGTTGGAAACTTCGAGAACTGGATCGCTGACAAGAGAGGATATGGAGAGCGTGAGGATGGGATCGGCCAGAAGCGGGTGGCCGATCTGGTATCTCATCACAAGAGAGGACGAGTTCGCGAAAACGAGATGGTCGGTATCGAAAGTGACTCCAGAAGACGAGACCTTGTTTCGGTCTGCCCGGGTGATCGATTCGACTGAATCGGCTGCGGAAAGGAAAGCGTACAGATCATCAGGATAGAAGGTAAGAACCGCTTCGTCGTGGAGAACGTCGGCAACCTCCAGATCGTAGCCGGTGAGGTTGTGCGCTAGTTTTGCCGTCGCCAGGTTCGCAGATCCGGCATACTTTCCGGTGATCGCGATCGAGGTGAACGGCGCGTTCACGTTCCCGGCATTGACGAGCGGAGTTATATTCGTCGGCGACGATGAAATTGTACCCGATAGCTGCTGGAGAGATTCACCAAGAGAACATGGTGACGTGAGGACAAACTCAACCTCACAATCGATATCAGTGGTCCCTGGATACTGGAACGATACGAAACAGGATTTGATCAGCCAGCGCCTCGTCGAATCTTCGATCAAATAAGTATCGTCTTCATCTGGATAATAATAGTTCCGGATATCGTAAGCCATGAGCGATTCAAGCGCCGATCGAGTGAGACACGTTACCTTGATCTTGAACTCGGTGGCTTTTGGGCTCGTCGAATCGAAATAGACCCGGTTTCCGGCGAGGACAGCCGAAGCTCGATAGTCTCCAGCTTTAGGGGAGTCGATATCTTCGTAGACGACAAACCCGTTATCGTAGCTCAGTTCGAGCGTGCCTATCTGGAGAGTCATTATCGGAACACTACTATTTTATTCGTCTCAGTATAATAGGATGTCGATCATGTTCACAAAAACCGAACCTCCCGATAGCTGGAGTCATGATAGCCCCCTGCCATTATCTCAAAGTCAGGATGGACTACGTGAACTTGTCCGTTTAAGTTGCTCCACCTAGACGGCGATTTTTCCAAAAAACGTATTATATCATCTGTCATATCTGGATCGATTGAATACATTGTATCCACCCAGATTTTAGACAGGCTGGCCGCTTCTTGACAGGTATATGAGCATGGAAAAAATGGTATAACTCTGATTCCAGCATACCTTAAATCGACCCTCAGCAACGGATTATAAGTGTTAAGCTCAATGTGTGTATCGGTTTCAATCCCACCAGGAGTTGCACGTGCGGATTCGTATACTAGATCAAATGATTTTTTGAAGTTGAGTTCAAATGAGGTACGGCAGCATTCTGGATACCCCAACATCTCACCTATTGATTTATGATCTGTGTTTTTTCCCACATGTGCATTCTTGAATCTGGTCGCCGTATCTAAGTCTCGTGCCACCACGCCATAGACCATAATACCGGGGCCCAGGTGGTCTACTGGGATGTGCTTATGCGAGAATCCGTTGTAAACCCGTGACCTGACAATCGGTTTGAATACCATCCCGTCATCAATAATCTTCTCTATCTCGTTGTCATAATTATGATATGACAAATGGAAGACATCTGCATCTCGTTTCCCAGACCGTACCATTTCATACTCTACTTTGGAGAAAAACGCACCATAGTCTGGACTGACTTGGGTTCTGACGCGGGGCAATATTTCCGTGAATGCGTCAGGCGATTGCAATTTGACAGCGGTCATTTATAATCCCCCCCCAGTATTATAGTCGTTGAATTTTTCATCATAGTGATCTCCATGAGGCCTGGTTTTTTGTACTGGGGTATTATTGGAGTCATAATGATCACCGTGTTCGGTGGGCGTGTCTTTACAAGTACATTGTGGTCTGGGTTGAGTTGGCGGGGCCGTGACATTTGGGCGCCTCCACGTACCATTATTCATTTTGGCGAATGGATTATTTCTGCGTCCAGTTAATTCACAAGTATCGAAATAATCTGGGATCTCTGTCGTTAGAATTATGTTTGGCATAAGACCTTTAAGCCGAGTTTCAAGGTACTCATATAATGCGAAATACGCATCACAAAAATACGTTTTGTGTCTAAAGTCTCCGTTCTCGGCTTCACCAGGACATCCACCACCACACACCTCGAAATATCCACATCCCGCGCACTCCGTTATTTTCAGCATTTGTGACCTGACATAATTTCGGGTTTTTCCCCGGACAAGATACCCATCCTGGAAACACCGATCACATCTGGATACTTCTCCATTCCCCATAATGGTTTTACATGACGTCGTGATATAATCACACCTGCCAACGACACACGGCGAAAAACTCGATATGCCCACCAAGTTATCCACAAATTCCCTCATAGGTTGCCACATAAGCCGGGGGTTTAATAGGCACGCATCCGCAAGTCTCAACCAAGCGGTTTTCAGCTCGTTCGGTGTAAGACAGAATTCAGAACATAGAGGATTCCATTTCGGTACAAACATCGGGTTGAATCTGCCCTGGAATCCGACAGTTTTTGCCCAGTTGATCAACTTATCCAAATTGTTTCCAGTTGCATTGAGTTTCGTTAATACGACGATTCCGCCAAAATGCCCATCTGGTTTTTTAATCGCTGAGATCATATCAATCAAGTGAGATTGATATTTAGAGTTCTCTGCTGGGTCTCGTGGTCCCCGTAATAAGTTCAATTCAGGAGGGCCGTCGACAGATACCCCAATCGATACGTTATATTTTTCAAAAAGTTTTATGTGCCGATGAGTTGCGCCAAACAGTGAGGTTTGAAGTGCGATTGAATCGTTTCCCATAATCGCACGGATTTGTTTCAGGACATGCTCTATATCTTTGATTGGCATCGTGCAAACTTCTCCACCATGCAACGTTACGGCGTCACCTCTTACATAAATGTTTTTAAACGTGGCGATCATTTCGTTCAGGTTATACCTGTGTGGATCATCCGGCGACCCAAAGCAATACGCGCACCCGACTGGGCACTGTGTTTTGAAGTAGAATAAAATTGTCGTCATTTGAATCAACCAGCATTATGGTCTACATGATCACAATGGTCTGCAAACGCCACATCAACAAACGCTACATCTGAATGAGTATTGACAAAATCTGTATTTGAGTGCGAATCTGAATGGGTATCACTGTGGGTATCAGAATGATTATCGACAAACGCAACGTCAGTATAATTATTATAATGCAGCTGATATACATACCAATCGAAATGATCATATCCGACGCCGCCACAGTCCTCAAAATTGCATGCTCCATACCCACAGGAATTATAGAACGCATAGGCACAAGAACTGAAGACTTTGCCTTCGGATGCTGTATAATCTACATACCATGCAGCATTGCAGTTGTGAATATGGGAATCTGCTCCATATGTATTGGAATGAGAGTCTGAATGGGTATCACTGTGTGTATCATAATGATTATCGACAAACGAAACGTCTGAATGAGCATCACTGTGAGTTGTATCGGAATGGGCGATATCATTATGGCAATCAGTATGAGTTCCATCGGTATGTGAATTATCCACATGGAAACTCCCTTGAAACGCATCAGGGCAAAGCTCTGGGGCGGCATCGGAGTGACTTCCGCAATCCTGCCACGCATCAGAATAGTTATCAAAACTAATACATGTGTTCGTGTGGTCAGGATTGGACGTGGTTGCGGAATCACAATGATCAGCGTGCGCCATTTATCGAGGTCTCCAGATATTCCTTCACGGCCCGGTTCACGTAATCCTGTTGCATGTCGGGTTTCATTTTCCCGTCTCTGACCATCTCAGCGGCCTCTCTCACGATCCTCCCTATATCGTGGACCCACGTCTTAGGAAGGTTTGGGGCCAACAAAACTTCAATCAGGGCGTATATTACCTCCACATTGAGTTCGGTATTGAAAAGGCGATCGTTACACGCTTTTGGGATCAGAAGCCCCCCGCCTACATCAACTACCTCCTGAGTCGTCTTCTCGATGGGTCATCCCTCCTATCTATTGCAGCTTTCACGTCATCTTCGGTCTTCAGCTCATCCTTGAAAAACGCGGCCTTGTCTTCCGTAAGCGATCTTACTTTATTTTCCAGTCGAGTGTTCGCCGCCTTTTTTATCGTGACAGATTTATCCTTTTCCTCGAATTGTTCTACGGGAACCCAGATCTCCAACAGCTTCATCTTGAGCCTGTTCTCGGATCGCGGTCGAAGGATCTGGTATATCTGGAGTTCGCGCCCTTTGTATCCAGGAACTCCGAAGGCCTGTCCTGGCGTGATGTAGAGTTGCCGCTTATCAACTTCGGTTTGCAGCGCCCTCCTCTTCTCTCTGATCTCGTCAGCCGTGAGGAAGAGATAGAGATCGGAGTCCGGGATTACAGAGTCAGCCATTTCAGTATCTCCTTTATCCAGATGACTTATATAATTTTCGTTTTGATTCTTACGTCGAGATGATAGATACGTAAAACCGGCCATTGATCCTGACGGAAGCCATCACTTTACATGCCGATCCTGGAGAGGTCTTATTGCTCAGGCTCACGCCTACGGTATGCGTTCCGGTGGAGGTGATCGCATCGACGATCGATACAGGTCCAACGTCGTCCGAGAGTTCCCAGATCTCGTCCTCTTCGTTGTAGGTGTAGGCCCCTGCCTCGCCGACCACAAACGGTGAGCCTGTGATCGGAGTTCCGTCGATCTCTACGGTCAGGTACATTTCTGGAGACGATCCTGCCTCTGACTTTTCTATGCCTAGATCCACGAGAAGGGATTCATCTAGGAACACGTCGATAGCTGGCGTAAATGTGTCTCCAGAATCATTGGTTTTCACTCCAGCTACCGGGTGAGAGTGACCGAGTGCATCTAGAGAGATCGTCGCGCCTTCGACGTCTTTCACGGCGTCAGTTGTCCCAGTGTGTTGGTGTAGGCTGCTGGCTACGTTAACCGTGTTATTTGGAGCCCCGGTTGATCCCGCGATGGGGTGAGTGTGACTACTGGCAATAACAGCCACTGTGCCTGTGATGCAAGAGTAGAACGACCTGGTACAATTGACCGCGATACAGCTCGCAACACCCATCGAAGTAACGGCATTGGTAGTTCCTGCGGACGAAGCGGTAACGGCGAGCGTCCCTTCATCATGAATATGTCCCTCCGTAGGCACCGAGGTAGTCTCATCAGGAACGCTTGTAGTGAAGTCGTGAACGTGAAGCTCAGTCGCAACAGCAGTGGGTGCATCTCCCGCAGCATCAGAGGCTTCGTCTTCCGAAACGTCGTGCCCGCCGTGGCTTGTACCGCCCGGGCCTGCTGATCCGCCGTGGGCGTGAGACATCCCAGGTTGCGTGACTTGTTTTATGTCTGTCCTGAAGTTCTGGATGGAGACCGAGACCTCTAGCTTCTGGAAGTCCAGAACGTCAGAATCGATATCGAAAGTCTCCTCCAGGTCGACTAAATGATCAAGGTTGATGTCATCCCATTCAAACTGGTAAGACTCCATCGTGTCTTCCAGGTGACGGCGGTACTTTTCGTTGGCCGACTTCAAAGCCTGAAGCTGAGACTCAAGCGAATAAACAGCATCTCCAGCCGTTATGGTGAGATTGTTTTTCGCTATCTCTGGCTTAAGTTCTTGGATTCTCAGAACCTGATTAAAGAACGCGTCCGGGATCTCTACTTTGATCGTGTCGCCGACACGCCGCTTGTCGATCGAAGCTCCGACTGTGAGAGGCACGTCGAAAGTGACGCCGTGAGCTGGGAGATAAGCGTCATCCAGATAGTTAGTCGTATAATTCTGAGCCTGAGTGGTGGAGTGCATCGCGGAATCGTCCAGCCTCACCTTGCGGCCTCCTCGCCCCATATTTCGGAACGCCCCGGCATGAACCGCCCCGGCTCCAGAACCATACCCAGATAGGATGACCCCGGCCACAGCGTAACGGGCGTCATTCAGGATAATTTCATTCACGTCTTTAATATTCTCTGTAGCGTGATAGAACTGAGCCGGGTTCCCAACGGTTCCAGCTCCAGCCCGATCGGTCACGTCGATGTAACAGATGCCGTTCCGGACGCTGGCTTCCGCCTCCAACCCCACGGCGAGGAGGAGGGTGTTGATCGTCTCCAGAGGTATGTCGCCGTTCGCAGTTTCCCAGTATGCGATGTTGGTACTTCCGCCAGAAGAGACAACGCCCAACCGTACCGGCATAATCCCATCCCAGATGTAAGGGACCGAGACGACATGATAATAGGGCGAGGTGTCGTCCGTCAATCTCACATAAAGTATTTTATTAACTGTATCATGATACCAACCCGAAACCGACTCCAGAGCCGCCGCACTAACCCGTTCCGTCAGAGCCGTGGCATCCTGATATACCGTCGAAATAGAAAATGCCGCACCCTCGTAGGAGAACGAATAGATCGCGTTCTCTGCATCGTATATAGCCCAAAACTCGAAATCGATCGCCGAAGCCGCCATGTAGATCACGCCGATGATATCCGAGTTGTCTGGAGGTTCGGCGCTGGCGAGAAGCTGGGAAACCGTCACGTTCTCCCAGGATTCCTTCACCAAGTACAATCCGCCTTTCGGCTCGATGGGTTTCAAGATCTCAGAGTACTCTCGGACTTCGACCTCGTAATACGACTCATCTGCGGTATATCGCTGGATGCAAGACCGGGATAGGCCTTCCAAGTAGATGACCGACCCCTTCAAGTACAACCTGCATTTTGAATCTTCAGGGATAGGCTCTTTCAGGTGGAGGATGTAGCGGTCCAGGGTTCCAAATGGTTTCAGATCGGCCCGAACCGTAACCATGTCGGGATAGATCACATCGCCCTGGACGGTGATCACTTCCAGGTAGTCCACCAGCCCCGGAAGCGGCGGCCCTTCGTGCCACTTTATAGTGATATCGTCAGTGACGTAATGCAGATTATTCCATTTTAATATTATGTCGTCGATTAAATATGAAGCCAGGTTCCATTTCAGGGTGATGTCGTTGGTGAGGTACGAAATGAGATCCCATTTCAGAGTGATGTCGTCTTCGACGAAATGTAGATTATTCCATTTTAATATTATGTCGTCGATTAATGCCGACTTGAGATTCCATTTTAAGGTGATATCGTCGGTGAGATATGAGATCAGGTTCCATTTCAGCGTAATATCGTCCTGGACGAACGATCTCTCGTCCCATTTCAGGGTTATGTCATCCTGAATAAAATGAAGATTGTTCCATTTCAGAATAACGTCATCTGCCACCCACCCATCAGACCACTTGATAATGATATCCGATGTGACGAACGCATCATTCCATTTCAGGGTGATGTCGTCTTGAACAAAATATTTTTCGTTCCACTTGATAGTGATGTCGTCTATAACATCTGAAAGGCAGTTCCATTTTAGAGTTATATCATCTTGAGCAGAAATTAATGTGTTCCATTTTAATGTAACATCATCGATTAAATATGAAGCCAGGTTCCATTTCAGGGTGATGTCGTTGGTGAGGTACGAAATGAGATCCCATTTCAGAGTGATGTCGTCTTCTGGAGAGGCCACCCCGCGCCGTTCAATACGGAACCCATCAACCCTACAGGCATCAACCCGGCTCAAGATTGAATCCCCGCCAAGATTTCGGCTTTGATCTGCGATGCCAGCGCCGGGATGTTCGCCACGACCGAAACATCTACCGGGATATATACAGTCCAATTAGATATTCGTGTTACGATGGACATATACTCGTTCCAGAACTGAGTAGCGTTGAGCCCAACGGGTATTGCGGTTTCAGTAGTATTAATTTCTGTTACGATATTATATAAGTCGTCCTGGTTTAAGTCTGCACCAGGAACAACGATGGCTTCGGCTTCCTCAAGTGGGAGGATTACGTCGTTCTCGATTGTCCCTTCCTTCAACGATGTTTCTATTTCAGCATCCACTGGATGAGCGTTTAAATATTCCGCTACCTGCTGATCTATGTCGTCAGGAAAATCGAATCCAACACTGATCCGCTTGTCGTATTCGCCCGTTTCCGCCAACCACGGGACGTAATTCTCTGTCGGGCCAATATAAGACCCGAAAAACATGTCTGTGGACGCTTCATGAGCTTTGCCGAACTCTGACATGGCCTCGCAACAATCGTCGCCAGCTTCGGCGGTGGTCTTTGCCAGGTTCCCGTACTTGTCCGAGAGTTCATCAACAGACTTTCCGACATCGTCAACCGACGTTTCGACGTTGTCCCATAGCTCGTTGAACTCCATTATGCCGATCTCGCCAGATCGAAGATCAGAAATGAGCTGGTTTTGGCGAGACGTCATCATGTCGCCGTAAGTGTCCTGGACCCGATAGAGACGTTCAGCGTTTTTCTTCGCAGCCACGTAATCATCGGCATATCCGGACGTGGCGGCGGCCAACATCTTGTCTATGTGGTCCTCCATTAGAGGCATGACCTCGTTACGCCACCACAGATCATCCCGCTCTATTTCGCGGTGGCGATCTGCATCCGTGCCGAAAAGGAGCGACGCAAGCGTGATCAGGTTCCCGTCTTCATCTACTGGACCAACGGCTAGAGGGCCGCCAAACGCATTGACTTCTGCTTCTACTTGAATCTGATAAGGATGATCACCGATAATCTGAGCGATCAATTCTCTCTGCGCGGTGATTTGGGATGGATCGGCTTTCGCCGTGATCATGGCTTCCAGCTTATCGAGTTCCGCCTGGAGTCCTTCCCAGTACTGGAGAGCCGTCTTTCCTCCAGCCTCCTCGAATGCAGCCGGGTCTTGAGTCATGGCCCAAGTGTACCGATCGATCATCTCTTGGGCTTCGTCCTCGCCTAAGAAGTTATCAGAAAAGACGTCCGCCCCTTCCTGTGCTATCTTCTTCATTTCATCGGCAAAGTCGATATAAACACCGGAAAAGTCCATGCCTCTTCTGATCCGATCGACAAGCTCAAGCCCATAATCGTCTAGTTGAAGAACTTCAAGAGCCGCCTCAATTTGACCTTCTGTTGATGTTGGATCAAGAATATCAGCCCAAGCCTGCTCCCATCCGACTTTGCCTTCTTCGCGAAGGTTGTTCTCCATCGCATAGACGTTGGCAATAAGTTCAGGTTCAATGGTATCTCGATATTCCTGGAACTTGGATACCATGTGCTGAGGCGAGCCCCATTTTTCATAGGGCGATATATTCTCATACAGTTCTCTGAGCTTTTGTTCTGCGGCAGCGACCGGGTCTCCAACCCACTCAAAAATGGTGGATAGCGGGATATCAAGCTCGATACCTGTATCGGCGGCATATTCCTGGATTGCTTTCTGGACAGCGAATACATCCAACCTAACTTCGTCAAGTTTGTCAGAAGCAATTAACTCGTCTCTTAAACGCATAACATCATAAGAATAAGTCTTGCTCCCAAGAAGTACTTTATAATAATTCTCGTTTTTTGTGGGAAGAAATTCGAGCCCGGCGGCGAGCCCCTCATTGAGTTCCAGGCCGATTTTATAGCCTCCCGCCTTCCAATCGGCGCCTATCTGTGAAATCGCATCCCCGCTGGCGTCCCGTATGTAGCTGGATGAAATGTCGCCCGCGTGCGCTAGATGGTCGATCCCGATCTCCCAAGCCCGCTCTGAACCTTTTACGAACTCTTCGATAAACGCGTCACTATATGACTTCCCGGCGTCTTTCCCCGCGCCCTCGGCATCGACCTCTTCAAGCGTTTTTTCTATATTTTCAGGTATATCTTCAGTTCCTGTTTCCATTCCTTCGGCGAACTCTTCCCCGCTCTCCTCTCCAGCTTGGGCGACTATATCCCTGGCTTTGGCCTCATCGTAGTTTTCAAGATATCCTGTAAGCCAATCCTGTCCGTCAGCCCAAGATCTGATATCAGATGATAGACCGTCTTCCTCAGTCAAATAGCTCCAAGCTTCTTTGACCTCGCCGGGCGAGATTGTCAACGAATCTATTATGCCACCGATTCCGCCTAATGGTTCAAGAGCAGAGTTGATATTCTGGCCCATCTCATATACAGATGAACCAAATTCCGTCGCCCATCTTACGCCTTCGGTGAACTTTTGGACTCCAGACGTCAATACTGGCAAAAACACCGTTCCAAGAGCTATCTCGGCTTCCTCCACCGCCGATCCCAGCATTTTCATAGCACCCTGGAAGGTCTCGGTTTGGGTGGTGGCCATTTGAGACGCTTTGTTGGTGCCGGTGATGCTGTCGCTGAATTTGTTTATATCGTCGGCACCTTCGACGAGCTTGATTGCGGCGGATGACGATTCCCGGCCAAATATCTTGACGGCGTCTGCAGAAGTCATCCCATGATCTCGTAGGGTCGCCATTATCTCGTCAATAGAATGAAGAGACGGATCAAGATCCTCCGCCGATAAGCCCATTCCTTCCAACGCTTCGGCTGCCTTTGGCGAAATGTCCATCAATGACGACAACACGCCTCTCAAGGCCGTGCCGCCGCGTTCTCCCTTGATTCCCGCGTTGGCGAGGACCATCATGGCCGCGCTGGTATCTTCGAGACTGATTCCAAGAGCGTTCGCCAGAGGACCGGCATAGCTCATCCCGGCACCCATCTGCCCTATAGTGGTGTTACTTCCGGCAGCGGCGGCGGCCAGGACATTTGACACCCGGCCTGCCTCTTCCGCTCCCATGTTATATTGAGACAGGGTCGAGGTTACGATCTCGGTGGCATCCGCAAGCCCCATGCCTCCAGCGGCGGCCAGGTTAAGCGTATCCCCAAGACTGGCGGATATCTGGTCTGCATTCATTCCAGCAGACGCCAGATAGTACATCGCGCCCCCTGCTTCAGACGCGGAGAATACGGACGACGCGCCAGCTTCGCGGGCCACCTCTGACAGATGAGCCATCGAATCCGCCCCGCCGCCAGTGACCGAGGCGACGTTCGCCATGCTCTGCTCGAATCCAGCCGCAACAGAAGTAGCATGGGCTAATCCAGCAGCCAAAGCAATCGGAGCAGCGGCCACCGCCCCAGCCGCCAGTGTCCCGGCCATCTTACCGAAATTCTGAGCTGACAGATTGCTCTTGAACGACTTCGAAAACGCGGCCCCGCCCTTTTGGCCTTCTGCCTGGAGGTAGCCACCGAGCTGAGCAGCTTGAGCTTTGACCTCGTTTATGCCTTCAGCTTTGAAAATATATTTTGAAATAAGATCTTCAGCCAAGTAGCACCACCCCGGCGTCTCGGCGTTTTAATCTAACGCTTATTATAAATATGGAATGATAGCAATCAACCCCCTCGTCGTAGGTCGAAATGCTATCTATAAAATGGATCGAATATAATCCACCGTTAGGCACATTTTCACCGACGGCGGTCTGAGCTAAAGCAGCGATTTCGTCGGAATCACTTACGCCAATACTTGAGAACACATCAACCTGGTAAGAAGCCGACCCGTACTTCGGGGCGTCCGTAAGGCTGGAAGGGCCGTAAACGAACTTCATTTCTCCAGAAGCCCTGTGAACGTAGATCCCAGGTTTGTCAACGCCCGTCGGTTCGCCGTTCACGATCTTCGGGTATCCGACATGGATTCTGGATATAGCGACCCGTGCCGTAAGATCGGAGTTGAGCCTCATCTTTTTGACGATCTCAGCTACCGGATTGACGAACGTTGGCATCTATCTCACCGCCTTTGCCAGGGCTATCATCATGGGGATAGCCATCTGCGTTCCCTCCTCGAAAAAGTGGCGAGGAGTCCGAGACTTGCCCCTCGGGCATGGCCCACCATTATTTACACAGAACCAGTACGACACAGAAGTCTTGAAATGGAACTCGATTCCTGTGGCGGAAAGTAATTTGACTTCGACGAACTGGCCTCTTCGGAGAGTTCCAGAAACGTAAGGCGTGACTTTCCTGACTTCCGATTGCCAAATCAGCGACATAGCTGGAGCTTTCGCGGTTACTTTCATCCAGTGCCGCATGCAGTTGGCTTCGATGCCCTTGGTGAACTCCTGGATGTTCTCGGTAGCCACGATTTTATCCTCCAGCGAATTATAGAACGGCTTGATATTTATATTCGATTATGCCCCACCGACCAACCCAAAATCAAGGAGCCTCCACACGAACACCAACAAAAACGTGAATGCGGCGAAAGCTCCCAGAATATACCACCTCCAGTTCTCTAATGCTTCCAACCGAGTTTCTTGGTCACGTTGGATATCACATACGCCGCCCTCGCCGCACAACGTCTGATATATGGACAGGAGAAGTTCGCGATCTGTCTTCGGAATCGACGCGCCCCCCAAGTCATCTCCCCCCAACGTCAGCGGCATAACCATGCATTTTTCTTTACCTCCATAACGGTTATATTTTTTCAGGTAGAAAAAATTTTTATGGATTTATGACAAGATTGCCTAATATTAGCAATCCTGTTAATCACCCTTAGAGTCAGTCCCGATGAACGTCTCATATTTCAGCGGCTCGGATTCGATTATCGGAGTCTCAGAAGTCTTACCGCGAGTAACCACCCATGCAGTCGCCAGCGATGTAAGGGCGATGGTAAGCTCACTGATGACGTTATCGGGAAGATCTATCCCTATGAATCCTGGAGCCGAGACAACATAAGCATACAAAAGGAACATTGCAATTGTTACGATGAGACCTTCTTGTGCCATAAATCACCACTCCATTTTCACATGGTATCCTTCGTTCCGATACTTCTCTTTCAGGAAAATACCGTCCTCTTCCTTGTCAAACTCAGCGAGAACTTTTCCAGTGGCCTTGTCGATTACTTTCCCCATACGATCACCTTTTTCTCCTTTGCCATGCCAACTGTGCCAGCGGATCGGAACCGTTGGCCTTTTGCCAGTCTTCCCTCGTCATGTCTGGCCCGCTTCCAGTACCATCGTTGAATAATATCCCATCGTTGGGATATAATTTCATGATCTCAGCGTACAAGCCTTCGTTGACCTTCGGCGGAAAAGTCGAAGCGTCTACCAAGTCTTTCAACGTGTGTCCCGACTTGATCCAGATCTTGTTTACCATCTTCGCTTCTGCTGGGGGTTCAAGACATTCGAGCCAATTATCCAGAAGTTCGTCTGCCTTGTCACCGCCTCCACAACAATCAAATCCAGCCATTATACAGTCACCCCGCTTTCGATATGGAACGTCCCCTTCAGCTCGGTCTCTCCAAGCTTTACAGGTCTGGAATGAAGGCCGCCCGATAACCCGATTACCTCTTCCTCGGCGTCTCCGGTGAAATTCGCCTTGATGACAGAGGCCCCGCCTTTCACGGTCCCGTTCACTTCATCGATTGAATCAAGCGTATCTGTGGTTGTAGATCGGAATGCAGCGGTGGCGTCGATAGCGGTGGCGTCGTCGATGGAGAGGCTATGAGATACCCCACCCATCATACCCCACACTCTGAAAGTTCCGGCCTCGCCCGTCATCCTGAATCCTGAGAAGATCTTGTCTTCAGATTCGCCAGCCGTAACCTGCCGCCCTATCTCTATTCCCGTTCCGTCTCCTCGGATCACGTCACCGAGTGAGTCTCCAAGCCTGAAGTCTGAGAAGACTTTGCCCTCTCCTGCGACGTCCTGGTTGTAGGTATCGGCACCGGCCATTCCTACCATCAACACTATACAACCAATCAAAAATATCTTTTTCATGCTATCGCCCCCGTATTCGAGAGATAAGCCAGCTTTGTTGCTCTCGATTCCTGATGGATCTGATCCACCTTGAACCACGATCCATCGATATACAGCAAGTCTTCAAGATTTATATTCTGGTTGTTATTGTATCTGATCTCGATCTCCGCTTCTATCTGCTTTCCACCAACATTTATAACGACTTTATTATTAGCAGTACTGGATGAATATTTCCAGTTGCACCTTATATATGACTGAGAATATGTAGTACAATTTATAATGTCCCCGGTTTCTGATGCCGGATATACCGTTACGGAATCCGTCCCTTCGACCAACGTTACGCTGATAGCGGTTATGGTGTCGAATCTCTGAGTTCCGATCGCCACACCTTCAGAATCGAAGCTCGTTAGAGTCTCGTCTACGTCCTCGCCTGAACGGGACCCTTCTACCGTTACCGATCCGTCGCCACCCGCGTCAACTTTGCACATAACCCAACAGCCGTCTGTTTGTGGTTGGAATTCCGGCTCTTCATCGGTGCAGTCCCCGCCAGAATAAAAATAAGATGTGAGGGACCGGATCAGGATCTGTTTGTTCCCGATCATGGCCCCTCCATGTCCATGTCTTCCAAGATATCGGGTCTGAAGTCCGAAGCTTCTGAGTCTATGCCTGGTATATCGTTCTGATCCAACCTTGGAGCGATATGTACCGATGGCCTCCGATACTTGACCGCGTATCTGGCGGCTATGGTTCCGTCATCTCCAGAGTACCGGCACCTGGAAAGCTTGCGTGTCAGTTCCCCGATCCAAGGATCTACCGATGCTGGTTTGTTGACTTTTGCCAGATTGATAGTTTGGGAATAGTGGCGGTCTTCGGAATACTCATCAAGAGCAGACATCCCTCCAGCCTCGATGCAGACCATCAACGCCTGGACCGCCAGAAGTTCGTCCGCCGATAGCGACGACGTATCGTAGTTTGCCAGTTGAGACGTAGCTTGAGCCTTGAGGCTCGTCATAAGGTCGGCGTTGATAGCAGCCAGCGCCGCTGTCAGGCCTGACCAATATAGCTCTATGTAGGTGTCGATCGTCGCCGCCATCGTCGGATCACTCGCCTATCTTACCGTCTCCTTTCTTGTCAGGAGGCCCGCCCCGTGCTTTCCCCCTGGTATCAGCAACAGCTCCAGGATCTTTCCAGAAGACGAGAATGAACTGAGACCATGCCCGCGAAGTTTTGGGCGGGTTCTCAGTCAGGATCTCGTCCGGTTTCAGGCCGATGGGGAGGAGACCCAGAACGGTGCTGAGTTCGGCTCCGCCTATTCCCCGGATGATCACACATCCCGGATAGTTCCCGATGTTATCGCCGAAGTTCTCGGCTTTCATGGCGCGGGTGAGGTCGTCAAACTGTCCAGCATCAATCAGACTACCGCCCCCGATTCGTAAGCTACCGCGTTCTGTTTTTCAACGACGGTGGTGGCGTCAATCCAGGCCTCAATCACGTCATACCTCTTGTCAGGAGTGGAGTATGGGTTCACCATGACAGGTAGGTATTCGTACTCAGGCAACTTCTCAGTTGCGAAGTCGGGATCTTCGTAGTACCAGGTTCGAGCGGCAGGCTCGCCCTTGGAACTACCGACCGCCAGAAGTCTCCCTTCAGTGATGAAGCTGTTGTTAATCCCCACCACGTTGATCTGGGGGTTCACGTTCAGCTTGAGCTGGAGGACTTCATGATCGAACTTCCGGACTGGTGCGACCTCTTCCCTGGAATAGGTCATATCATAGTCTTCGACTTCGAGATGGTCGATCAGCTCATAGAAGTTGGTGGCGTCCACCATCGCCGTGATGAGCGTGTTTCCGACCGCGCCGAAGTCCGCTGCCAGAGCCCTAAGAGCTTTCAGTGGATCGGCGGTAGATGCAGACCAAGCATCTCCCTTCTTCAAGGTGAAGTAGGTAGTCGTCACGGTGTGGGTTGCCTGAAGCGCGGTGATGCACTGGCGCTGAAGTTGGTAGGCTATCCCGTATGCAGCGGCCCGATAAACCTTGTCAACGTAGACCTCGGCGTTCACTTTTCGATAGTCGCCCTTCTTGAACTTCATCACCATCTTCCGCATCTGGGTGTTCATGGGGACAAGATCGCCGAAGGTGACTTCGATCGCGTCAGGCTGCCAGTCTTCAGGGGTTCCGGTTGCCGGAATTGCCTTTTTCGGGTCGGTCGTCTCGTTATAGCTTTCCCGGTAGACGACCATCGATCCATCATCCGACTTGACGAGCGGGGCCCCAACCTGGATCACGTTCATCATGGGAGTGAGAATCGGATCGAGGTAAGCCTGGATCGAAGGCCCGTCAACAAACAGAGAGTTGTCTTCAAGTGCCATTTCTTAAGCCTCCTAAGCCTGGGATTCTCCAGCAGTCATCAGGCCCCAGAATGTCCCCACATACACCGCATCAGCAGTAGCCACGTGCGCCGCCGTTACGCCGCTTGTGGTTCCTCCACCGATCACGACTTCGGAGGACACATCATAGATCAGATGGTTTCCGATCGCTATGTTGGAGGAGTTAGCGTTTGCCAGCATCGCCTTGTAAGCGAACGCCGGGAACCAAACCAGAACCTTGCGGTAATACTTGCCAGTGATCCGTTCCGCCACAGTGTCAGCAGCGGCGCTGTTGGCCGGGTTTGCCACAAGCTTTCCGGGATCCTGAATGGCTATCCCATGGAATCCGCCAGTACTGGATGCTTTCGCTACTACTGGCTGGCCTTCGCACGCGTCATAAGTGTATGCGGCATCGGAAGCCAGGACTACCAGGTCGCCTTCCTCAATCGCAGCCGCGAACGCATACATCGGCTTTGCCTGGAGAGATCTCCCATCAGAGAGAGACTTTCCAGAATATACGGTTACAGCGCCCTCTTCAGCGATGCAAGAGAGGACGACTCCACCGCCTCTGGTCGGCCCGTCTTCGAGCCGCCTAACGAAATCTGTGTTGTAAAGCGTTGCCATCTAAATCATCCCCTTCCTGCCCGCTTGGCGATCCCAGTGGTCTTATTTCGAAGAGATTCTTGCTTTTTCAGAAGCTCATCCGCCTCCACGCTGGCCGCGCTCCCCTGGAGCTTGGTAGCGGCTGGGATCGGCCTCTCAGCAAACGCAAACTCCTTATGTTCCGCAAAAAACACGTCGGGTGCTGCCATGCGCTGTTCTGCGAGCCGATCAAGCTTTGGAATAGCAACCTTTTCGCCAGCTTCGTTCTCTTCCTCGATCTCGCCTTCCCACAGTCCGGCCACGTACGAACTCTTCACGATCTTGCGGTTCTCTTCGAGATCGCGCTGCCTCTGCCTCTCCTGGAGGGCGGTAAGGTTGGTTTCAAGCTCACCTTTGGCTGCCTCTATCTCGGAATACTTCTTTTTCCAGTCGTCCCGCTCGGTTTTCGTGGTGCTATACTTCTTTCCGTGTTCAATGAGCGTTTTAAGCTCGTCTTCATTTTCAACCCCGAACTTCTCCTTGATGGATGCGAACGGGTCCTCAGTTCCGGGTTCCCCCGGCTCGATTTTACTAGCCATTACAACAGCTCCTTGGTTGCCGAGGGCAACTCCCAGCACGGTGTTCACGATGTACTGCGCCAGCAGCTTGTATTTAGCTGCGTCAACTACGTCCATTGATTTGATCTCAGTTCCTTCCCCAAAATCGATATCGGGGAGATAACAGTTAAGTGAAACGTTCTCTTCGTCTTTGCCACGAATCGAGAAATGGCCCCAGTTGTTCCAATCTTCGCGAGGCTGGACCTGATCGGATGCCTGGCCCTGAAGACCTTTCGGCAACTCCCATCCTTCGGACTCATAAATCGACTTAATTTTCTTGATTTTGGATTCGTCTTTGGTGGCTCCTCTCGCCCCGGACGCAGCTTTGTAGGCGGCCATCAAACCGGCCTCATCATAAGCAGGTTCGCCGTCTTTGATATCGCCGATCGGCCAGCCATAATCGCCCTTCTTGGTGCCGTCCCCCTCCACTTCCAAGAAGTACTTTGAGATCTTGGACTTCTGGATATTGCCGTCCCCGTCGGAGGCGTACTTGATGAGCCGATCAGTGGCGGCGGAACCGTCCCATGCTGCGAGAGCCATCCTCAGAGTATCGCATCGATTTGAGGGGCATGCCGGATCTTTTTCGGTGAGGAGGGAAAGCCGGGTAGGTTTCAGGGCGTCGCCGTTCTCAGTAGCGACGAACTCGCCTTCGATGCTCCAGCCGTTATATTTACCGCCAGATATTAGCTCGATGTCGTCTGGAGAAGAGCATAACCCTGAAAAGCAAAGGCCGCCGTCATAGAACGCTTTCGTTAGGTCCCCAAAATCGGTATCGACGAGATGGTCTCGGTTCAGGTGGCCTCCATCAAAAAGATCCACCGACCGTTTCAGAAAATCTTCGTCTGCCTCGAAGACCTTCTGGACACCATCGACCAATACCGGTTTTAGGTCGGCGTCATAAACTGGAATTTTCGTACCCGGTGCTATGGCCCGGACATCGAATACGAGCGATTCGCCTTGAGCCTTTGAAATCACGGCCTCACACCGGGCCATCAGTCGATCCATGTGTATTATCTTCTACTATCTATTATATATCTCTTCGCATCCGGCCAATAAGATTTTTATATTATTAGCGCGAAAAGTGTATTTAATGGACCCGATCAATATACTTGTGGATCTCGGTCTCCCTCGGAGCAAAGCTGCTGCTATTTGGGAGTCGGATAAGGAAAATATCGTCTCGGTGTTGGCGAATTTAGAACTCAGAGAAAAAGAGAATATAGAAAATAATAAAAGAAAAATAGAAAAGCTAAGAGAATATTCGCGCTCACTCTGATTCGTCTTTCCTCCGTCTCCCCGGATTCAGCACGTCCCCCCACTCTTCCAGCTCGCCTTTCAGATCGGTCTCGGTCATACGATCACACCAGATAACTGAGATATTATGTTACGAATAGCAAAGTATTCCGGACATAATATCTGCACGATCGAATCCGATACTATACCGAAGATAAGTCCAACGAACAAAAAACACACGATCCCAACAACAATAGGACCAACCCACTTATCGTCTTGATCTCCGCAATCGTTTTTGATCATGTATGATCTGGTTTTATATGCTACACCGAATGATATTAATACCACCGATGATAGCCAAACCAGATTCAGCATTGCATTTAGCTGCACGTAGCCTACATAGATATCCCAAAACTGGCTCCCAGTGACCGCCAGTTTGTCTAAGATCGGTTGCAACGCCTGTGCAACCTGATCCCCGTTCTCGATAACTAAATCTCCTGTCATCATGCCACCGTCTTTGCGGCCATCTTCTCAGCCGTAGTTTTCGCGTCCCATATCCCATACAGCCAGAATGCCGGGAACGTTAGGAACCCAACCGCCACGAATATCAGGCAGAAGTTGATTGCCTGAACGATCATGAACAGAATCCCTTTCCCGATCTCACCGTCTATCCATGTCTGAAAAGGCGTGACCCCATTGAAACCAGTCTGCCTTCCATCTCTCATCCCTCCATGCTCTTCCGAGCTTCGCGAAGCTTCATGCACAAGCTCGCGACTCGGGTTTGCTCTTCGTGTAGCTTCTCCTCCAGCTCAGTTTCGACCGTCCCCAGAAGAGCTGCGGGAGACATTCCCAGGCTATAGACGTTATGAGGAGACCCCTTTCCAGGAGTCTTAATCGCTTCTTTCAGCACCCATCCTTTCGCGATGAGAGGGCGAAGATGGATGCTCACCGTCGGCTGATCCAAGCCAGTACCGTTCTGGATGTCTCTGGACTTCCCGGTTCTCGTCCTCAGCAGGTAGACCAGAATCCACGAACTGATCTTGTGGAGCCCCGTATTCTGGATAGCCGTCGCCAGTTCGTAATCATCGTCATCCAAAACGCAAATCGTTGATCGTCTCATCTCACCGCCTCCGCTTCGATGGCAGATACATATACTTCCAATGTCGCCACTGCTATATTTTCTCTTGGTCCGGCGGCATAATTCCTTTCGTGCGTCCCTAGATATGCAGACGACGCCTCATTCCTATGGTATAGATCAAGATGCCATCCCCGCTTAGCGATCGCGTCCTGGATGACGCCCTGGATGATCGCAAAATAATTACGGACGGTATGCCAGGTTTTCGTCTCTTCGTCTATTTCATATTGAAAGACGGTTCCAGCCATCGCCCACTGCCCGCTTAATTTTTCATACGTCTCCGGGTCCAGCTTTTCGAGCTTCGCCAAAAGCTTGGCTATCTTCTCATCTCCCATCAAAATTGCCCCCTCTCTCTTGCATCCCGCGCAAGCCCCGTAAAGAAGTCTTTCCAGGACTTGTCGCCCTTCTGATCCCACATCACCTTATGCTCATTCAACGATACGGTGATGAAGATTGTCTTTGTACCATCTGGCATTATATCACCTAGCTAGATAGATACTAGGTTATATAGCTTTCCCTAGATCATCCCTTCCATCGTCAACGCCACCGCCACAAATACCACCATCAGCAGAAGGAAAAATGATACTATGATGAGGTTTCCAAGTGGCATCAGTTCATCCCTTCCACGTATGCCACATAATCTTGGTGGCGGTCAGTCAGACCCCATACCATCACATGGTCGTGGCCTTCAGTTCTCTCTATCGGTACCACCAACCCCAACCCGTTCAACGTCTGCATGTACCGAGACGGAACCTCCACGTCTCTGGCTACGAAAGTTTCGGGCAGCTCCAGTACTTCGGCGACGATACCGAATTTCAATAGCCGCTTGTGTATATTATTGATGGGGATCAAATCGATCTCCCCACCACAAAACCAGCCAGAAACGTGATCTTATCGCGCATGTTCGCATCATCCAAAAGCCCGAAAATATCATCAGGATCAACACAACTCAGGATCGAATTGATCGCCTCCTCCTCGTACGGCGTGACGTTGATCAGGTCTTTAATTCCCAGCCGTTCTGGAAGGGGTCTGCCTGATCCGGTGGCGTTCGTGGCCTCCTCCCGTTTGGCTTTTCGTTCCGCTACCTTCGCATCGAATTCCTCCCATTCGGGATCAACCAGCTTGGAGAAGTTGACCTCACGCGCCTCGCCTTCACATTCGCAGACTCCAAAATCTGATAGGGTCATATCCACCCCATCAACCATTGAATCGCAAAACCAGTCAATAATCCCAAAATTGCGGATATCGCAATGCCTTTTTTCGACACCATTATAGATCTCTCCTCGTCTCGATAGGATATAATAACCGCACCGGAAGGTATCGCGGCTTGCGCCAGACTCTCGGGTGCATCCCTCGAAGATCGATCACTTTTGGAGGCCACGGCCTCTTGATGCGCGTCGCGCCGTCTGGATTCAAACGCGATACTCGGATCACTGCTCCAACTCCAGGAAGTCGAACGGTTCCGCAACGGTGATGTTGTACTTCTGCGCCGACATAAGGGCAATCTCCAGCCGCTCGGCTGGGGACAATTCGTCGGCTAACCCTTTCGTGGTGATGAGCGACCCCAACGCATACTCTTTTGCCGCGCCGATCGCTACATGATCTTCGGTGATCACAGATACGGAAAAGTTCTCACCGATCGCGAAAAGACGGCCCATGTGACCGACTAAGATCGCGCACCCCTTGTCCTGCCCGTCGTCGTCTTTCATCAGAGCGCCTTTCATAGCCAGCTTAAGCCGGATGGCTTCAACCAGAATCTCGCGGACGTTGTATTCGGCGTCTCTATCGTTCCACCTCAACATGGAATCGACGGAGACGTCGATTTCGTTGATCTCCATATTCAATACGATATCACAGCAGCGACCATTTCCAGCGCACCCGATCAGGAACTCAAGCCTTCCGAACGCTGATATGGCCGCGATCTTAGGAGACCCATCGATGAACCGCCCCCAGTTCCCATCGGTGACGAACCGGTCGCCGCCCATCCAGACTTTGCCGTCTTTCACCACGGCCACGATGCAAGTCATTCTCTCACCGATAGTACGGCTGGTATTCAATCAGGTAGTCTTCAGCATCGTCATCCAAAACCGCCTCGGTAATATCGTTCACCTCATCTACGAGAGAGTTATAGTCAGCCACCTTCTCATTATAGGTCACTGACAACGATGCTACGAATGCCGCCAGAAACGAATCTATGGCGGGGTCTCCGATCGTGGTATCCAGCGTTGATATAGTGATGTACGTACCGTCCAATAGCCCGTCCATCGCCATCATGCTGCCGTATAGGTCACATCCAGCCTTGTATCCGTTCTGGTAGTCCTCAGAGAACGCAGATCCAATTCCGATCGTGGCGACGATCAACACCGCCACCAACATAATTTTCGAGTTCATTTCAAATCATCTCCCTCAAATCGCATCAAAAAAGGAGAGGTCAAGAAACCTCTACCTCAAATCCTGCTGTGAGCGGGCCATTTGTTCTTTCGTTCCAGTCCAGCTTGCACAACGTCGCCACGTTCTGATCAGTCAAGTGGCTGTCGAGCCGTGCACTCAACAAGTGGGTTCCCACGGGTTGCCCATCTTGGTCTACGATCGCAGACGCATAGATCTTGTCGGCATGGCCAATCGCGAACTGTTCTGCACTCGCCCCCCTAAAAGCAGTGTGATCAAAGCTGAATGAGATCATGCCACTGTCTGGTTCTATCCCTTCTTTGTCAGCGAATATCCCATTCGCGAATCTGAGAGATGGATCACTCGGAGTACAAGAATACTTATTGAAGTTCATCGTGGAGATAACTTCAATGCCAGCCATTCCACCATACCCATCTCCCATGCTCAAGCTTCCGATCGCGGAGTTCTTCGTCGGAGACACTTGATGAACCGCCCCGAACGAAATCGGAGCACCGGCATTGATGTTCACCTGGCTGTCGATCATGCTGTTGTCGTTATACGTCCGAACATGCGAGTGAATATCTGCTGCCCCCAGCGACATGCTCAATAGCAGTGCCGCCACCAATACCATCGCTTTTCTCGTCATTTTTCTCTACCTTCTGCCAGCCGTCTATCTCGGCGGCTGGTTGCAGGAGGTTTGGGGGAATTGGCGACCCCCGATCATAGCAAGCTATAGATCCCGTACACTACCGAGAACAGGATGAGCAGAAACGCCACCACGACCACGATCTCCTTTTTCAGATCACCGGCGGTCCATTCAGCTATATAGTCGCCAAGCACGAAAAACTCATCAGCTTTCGGCATCCTCTTCCACCTCCCCCTCGATCTCGGCTTTCAGTTCTCCCAAGAACCCCAGCACGTCTCCGATGGGAAGCGATGTCATCCCCTCGGCTTCGGCCTCCAAAAACGATTCGACCGCCGCCAGGATCATGTCATCGACGTTTCCGAGCCTCTTGCTGTCATCAATGAGACGACGAACCACCTCACCCATCGTAATATCTTCCCTAATCTCAGCGGATATATCCAACTTGAGATCTGCAATCGCTTTATGAACTTCGGGCTTAACTTCGATCGTTGGCATCTCATCCACCTACAAGGCTTATATGGCTTATATGGCTTATAAGCCTTGTGGTCATCCTAGTAACCCGACCGCCTCCTCCACCGCCCTCGATGTCTTCCCCGCCAACTCTTCCGGCACCGTTTCCGCTATCAGCCGCATCGATTCAGCGAACATCGCATCCGGGATCGTGAAACTCTTCTCTTCGGTGTCGGGCTCAAGTTTCGCGAGCCTCTTCTCAAACGATGACAGGCCTCTCATTCTTGGATCTCCTTCAGCACATACAAGTATGCGCGGGCCTTCCTCAGATCGGCCTCAATATCTATCTGACGTTTAGTTGTCATCGTCGGCCTCCTCCGGATCGGTGGCCGGATCGGGAAATGTGATAACTACGGTTTCCCCGGAAAGTATGTCTCTGATCTCTTCTAGGGTCCCACCATCGTCTTCGTTTTCCATGATCAAATCTATGAAATCTATAGCAGCGTCTACACGCTCGGCGCGGTCGAGGGTGCGGGTCACGGCGTCGTCCATCGTGACCTTGCGGCCCCTTTCGTGCCTCCAGGCACGCTCGGCGGTCATCTCAGCGACTATGACCTCCAGGCGGTGCTTGGACTCCCAAGAGACCGCGATGCCGGTATTCGCGGCCATCAGGGAGCACCCTCGATCGGTCCCACCCACATACACCAGTGGCCGGCGTAATCCGGCCCGACCTCAAACTGAACGGCCGTTCCTATGGGGGGCCACTTCGACCATTTGCCGGGGAAGCCCCCGTCGTAGGTGGCGTCCCAGAACTTATGCTCTCGCGCAAGTGTTCCGGGGGCGCAATCTGCTCCATATGTCACATCGATTTCTATGCGGACCTTCTCAGGTCCGGCCTCGATCAGTCGCCCTATTTCCATTTTGTCTCATCTCCGACACTCGCAGTTTATGGGAACTGGGGCGACTAAGAATCGTTGTATCTTGCATCCGAATCGCTCCATATCTTCGCATGACAGTTCCTTTCCCCGCGCTTCCGGCGGCACCTCCATCGAGAGATGCCAGTACTCGCCACACAAGGCGGCAAGGTTCACCGGGAGCACACCCACGACCCGCGCTCCAGAGACCTCATCTGGAGAGACATGGCTCACCACTTCGGCCTCCCCGAGCTCCGGGTGGTGTGCCCAGAGCCAATTCAACGCGCCGGTATGGCGCGTAACCACGATAGTTTTCATCTTAGTATCCCCTAACAGCTTTCAGTTCTCTTTCAGAGAGTCTTGCCTCTATTTCGGCGGCTCTGTGACTTTCCGAAATTATCTCCGGGATGCCATTTTTCCATATCCGGACTTCTCGCGGCTTGACTTTTGCCGCGAACTCGCCGGCCGGGACGAGAAGGACCACTTCAGTCGCCTCCTTGAATTTGGCATCCACGTCATCCACGTTGTCCCCGTCCTCGGGGTCGATGGCATGTGCCTGGTACCATCGATCCCAGTTCCAAGCCTTCTCGGGGTCCGGCATCTCGAAAGCCGGATACCATTCAGTCTCGCCGCGAACGGCGATAATCGAAGGTCTTTCGACCTTAACGACTTCGACTTTAATTTCCCTCATTTCGAACTCCTCGCCATTTGCTAACTACTACATGTACGTAAAAGTATTAATAGCTTGCGCTCCGTGAAAAAGAATTGGGAGTTGTCCGGGCCGGTAAAGGAAGAGGGGAGGTTAAGAAACCCGGCCCGGAATGGCACACAGATATTATAGCGATATGGTAAAGGAGGGCGGCGGGCCTCTTGCGACCGTCATCCTCGATCACCTTTTCACAAACGGCCTCTCCAGTATGGGCGGCCTCAAAATTCCTTTTCGGAAATCATCATTTCGACAGGTATTACATCTCAGCGGCGGGTCGTAATAATTGAACATCTCGGTTTCCATTAATTCCAGGCCGCATACCGTACACCTGGGCCTCATCCTCGATCACCTAATCCTGTTCATATTTCGAGCAAAAAAAATGCGGGCTCACGGACCTGTTATGAATGGTGCAAACCCCATGCGCTGTTATGGATATTCCACATTCATAATTTTCACAGCCGTGACAACAATCCGACCCCCACGGTATAATGGGGATAGACATAGCATCCAGGACGCGCCCTTCTGCTAATGCTTTTTCTCTGAGTTGTAATGCAAAGGAATCGAGCATCCTCGATCACTCCCCTATCCATCCGATCACGTAGCTCTCGAGGCGCATACCACCAATGTACCATAGAGACGTGATCTCTCCATTTTCAGCTGCGGGGCAGCCAATTCGGAAGCTCATCCTCGATCACCACCATCGGCGCCGGGCGGCTCATCACCGGCACCGAAGCACCGGCGCCAATCCGGGCATTCGAATGCACCGAGATCCCAGAACGGACAAGGATCGGGGTCTTCACATTTGTAGGGGCAGTCATCCGTCATCGGTCCCCCGCCCCCTCATCGTCTTCGATTATTTGTCGCTGGAGTTCTGCCAATTCTCGGAACTCTTCCGTTTCGCTAAACGGTGGGGCGTCCTCCTCCCCATAGCTTTCTGAGCCACAGGCGGCGCGTGCCGCCACTGAGATACGATACAAATCATATGCATGTTCGCCGCTCATAGACAACCGGATATTCTCAGAGAAAGACGCGATCGCACCCAGAGCCTCCAGGAGGCGGGCGTTCTCGGCCTCCAGCTCTTTGTTTCTGGCTATCATGTTTCCGATAGCCTCGGCCTCCTCGAACGAATCAACTTTCACGGCCATGCTCCGCCTCCTCTGTCGGATATGGGAACGAGAACACTGCCGTCTCACCTGTGAGAATGTCTCGAATTTCTTCCAAGACGCCTTCGTCATCTCCATCTATACCGTTTATGAAGTCGATCGCATCCCTGATAAGACCACGCAGCCTGGCGTTCTCGGCCAGTAACCGCACCACGTCACCGCTAGACACCTGTTTCCCGGAATCGAGCCGTTCCATGATCTCGGTGCGGAAATCACTCTCGGTCATGCTCCGCCTCCTCTTCCTCATCTCCTGGTTCCATCGCTACCTGATGGGCATTCTCGGCCAGCATCATAGCGAAGTTCGCAAGATCAACGCATTCATTGACGAGATCGATCAAATCCGCCCGCCCTTCTCGGATATCAATGATTGCATTTTCTATCTCTATCAGTTCGTCCTGCATCCGATCAATGAAATACTGGAACGGTTCGTTATTCCATCCACCCTTATCGTCGTTCTCCCTAAGACGGACCTCCATGCAGGTGGCGAACCACTGGACAGAATCGCGTAAAAAATCGAAGTTGTCTGCATGGTCTAGCCGAGCGCGGATATGGGCGCTCCGCTTAGTAGGCATGATCCCATCCCAGTGTTTCCGGTACTGGCGTGGCCTAAGCCTCACAGATCGAACAACGACCATCCTCTCCTCCGGATTCATCATAGACACCATAGGGATCTTAGGACTCTGAGATCTTATATACCTTTTGGTCATATCCCGGCCAATGGCTCTGGCATGATGTCAGATCGATAGACGGCCTCCCATCGGCCATCGAAAAAAGAGCTTAGGTCCGGCGGGTTCGCGAAGTCCACCACGACGATAACTATCAGTCTATCTCCTCCTTGGTGCAAAACACCAGCGTCAAGCCATTTCTCTGCGCGACGGTGGTGAGGTAGAACGCACCGCTTCCAGTCGCGATGTCCTGGCCGACAGTTGCATCGTCCTGGATAGCCGAGACGAACCTGAACGAATCACCCAAATCGCGGCCAAACATCCCCCGAAAGAACCCCTCCTCCTGGAGATCACCGATCGCGATATCGACGGCTTTGGCCCTCTTCCAGCCCCACACTAACGGGATTCCGGGGAGGAGGTCAATCACGGCTTCCCTCTCCTCGATTGCCTCACATTTATCTGAGCCTTCTTATAACACGAATCACATATAAACACACCGTCGTCGATCTGGTGCATCTCGGATGGAGGATATCCAAGCCCGCAATTGGCGCAACCGACGAGTGTTGTGATCCCTCCAGGATATCGACGTCTCATTTCTTCTCCCTCTCCTCTTCAAGCTCCTTGAGCCGCTTCTCCATGTCTTCCATCTTCTCAAGCCCGAACGCCTCCATCCAGGTCTTCATCAGGCCTGTGACCTGGTTCGGAGCATCGACCGCCGTCCCCTCCTGGAACATCGTGGCGATCAAGGTCTCGCAGACCTTCCGGATATCCTCTGGAGACTTCAGCGATACGTCCGGAGTCTTGCCGTCTTTGGGTCGGGCTCTCCCTATGTTCCGTTTGTCCGCCCAAACATCGGGGCACCGATTATAGAGCCAGACCTGGCACGCCGTAACGTTTGGTTGAATTTTCTTTTTTGCGTTCCCAACAGCCGCCGAGTACAAAGCCGTCTCCACCACCTCGTTGGCTTCCATCTCGGCGTACATCACATCAGTTTTAAATTTTGGGTCCTTGTTAATCCGATCGTAAAAAGTACTGTGATGGATTCCGGTCTTCTTGCAAGCCTGACCTCGGCGGTATCCCTGTCTCAGGAGGTCCAAAAATACTTATCGGCGTTCCCCATCAAACTTCTTTAGTCTGGTCCCGCTTGCTTTTGCCATCGATCAGTTCCTCTGAGCTA
>Ga0307377_10001323_pt1 | contig 32011 bp, 24 predicted proteins | sample TR3MG_FD_202535 | JGI IMG/M metagenome (GOLD analysis project Ga0307377, IMG submission 202535) | Soil microbial communities from Risofladan, Vaasa, Finland - TR-3 | ecosystem: Environmental > Terrestrial > Soil > Coastal area > Acid sulfate soil | place: Finland: Risofladan, Vaasa | collected... | reverse complement strand
AGTGGCTTGCATAGCGCTTCAGGCAGTTGGCCAGATCCCCCTCCATCACTTGCATGTGATAGATATCCATCTGCATCTTCATGTTGGGCGCGCCAACCTCCTCGCAGATTGCGTGTGAATCTTTTTGCGTGGAGACAATGAAGCCAGGCATGTCGCGCGTGTTAATGGCTTCCAGAAGCAGGGTGATGTTTTTAGCGGCCAGCTTTTCGGCTGCGAACTTCAAATTTGCTACCAGCGTCACGCGGCAAGCGGAAATGTCGGCTCCAGCTGGCGCAATGCCCGCCATGGCGTGCAGCCTTGGCGTTCCCAAACGTTCGGCGTAAACCAGGGCCTTCTCCACGCCCTCGCGAAATTCCTCCTCGCGGCCCGGCAATCCCGCAACGCCTCGTTCGCCCGCACCCCAGTTGCCGCCCGGCATATTGAAAAGAACCACCTCCGTATTCGCTGCCATGGCCTTGCTCTCTAACTCTTCCGGCGAATATTCGTATGGAAACAGAAATTCCACAGCCGTAAATCCTGCCGCCGATGCTGCCCGGAAACGATCGAGAAACGGAACCTCATTGAACATCATCGAGAGATTTGCTGCGAATCTTGGCATTCTACTTACTTCCTTTCTTTTCGCCAACGCCAGAATAGCGCATGTCTTACGTATTGCACCATTCGTGCGCAGCTGGAGCAATGCTCCCACCAACAGCTAACCTCCAGCCGAGCCGGGGGCTCTCAATTGCAATGGCCCCAGGGCTCCCCCTTTCAGACGTGACTTCGTCTTTCTCCAGCTTTCCGTCTTGGCCCGATCCAGCAGGCAATCGTGTCCTTCATCACTGCGAGCCGATGATCGAGCATCCGCCTCGACCCAAGGTCGCATTCAAAGACTGTCGATAACGTATGCCTGTTCATCAGGTAGAAGAACCCAAGCGCGGCGATGTTCACGTTCAGTTGCATCGCATCCAGATCTCGCCGGATGCTCCCCTCGCGCCTCCCCCGTGCAATCAGTTTCCTGGCAATCGAAATGTGGCTCTCGTTGATTTCGCTGGTCCGTTTGGAACTCTTCAGGTGCCGCGCTTCCAGTTGGTTCTCGCTGTTCAATAGCCGAATGAAATCGGGGTTCGCAAGGTAGTAGCCCCAGGTAAACTCCACGAGTTTCAGAATCGCTTTGTCGGCTCTAAGCGAATCCAGCTCGAGTGCCGCCTCCTGCCTGCGGATGCTCTCGTAAGCTCTTTCAAGAACAGCGGTAAACAGACCGTCTTTGCTGCCGAAATAATGGTAGAGCAATTGCTTGTTGATTTTGGCCGCGGCAGCGATCTTGTCGACCCTGGCACCATCGAACCCCATCTTTGCAAAGATCTTTGTCGCGGCATCTAGGATTCGTCCTCGTGTACTTTCAGCGTTGCGTCCGCGAACCACCTGTAAAGTCTTTAAGGGCATCTTGTACCTCTCTCTGCATGGGGTGTATAGTAACCAACTAGTTGGTTATTTACAAGGAGCACAGCCAATGGAGCCTGAAATCCTCTATACCCGCAACGAACGTGAGGGAGCAGCCTGGGCAGAAATCACACTGAACCGCCCGCAAAAAGGCAATGCGCTTACCCTTCCCATGCTTGACCAATTAGAGGCTCACATCGCAGCCATCCGATCCGACTACGCCGTGCGTGCTGTGGTGCTGCGTGGCAACGGTCGCTTCTTCTGCACCGGAGGCGACATTGAAGCCTGGGGCCGTTTGTCCCCGCACGAAATGGGCCGCAATTGGATCCTGCGAGGGATCGAAGTCCTGGACCAGATCGCTTCCCTGCCCCAACCCGTCATTGCCGGCATCTCCGGGCATGCGCTGGGCGGCGGTTTGGAGTTAGCCCTCGCCGCCGACCTGCGCATCGGTGTACGTGCCGCAATGTTAGGCATGCCAGAAGTCGGGCTGGGAATGATTGCTGGCTGGACCGGCGTGCGGCGCCTCGCAGAGACCATTGGCGTCGCCCGTGCGCGACACATCACGTTACTCGGCGCACCCATCGACGCCCCGCAAGCACTCGACTGGGGCCTTCTGACAGCCCTTGCCGACGACACCGCAGGCATGGAGAAGCAAATCGACCAGTGGCTCGAAAAGCTCCTCTCAAACGCCCCCATCGCCATGGACCTGACCAAAGGGCTGCTGAGCACGATGCATCAGAACGTGCGCCACGCCCACGCCTCTGCCGCGGCCCACGCAGTCGCCACCGAAGATTGCCAGGAAGGTGTCCGCGCCTTCCTCGAAAAACGTAAACCCGTCTTCCAGAATCGCTAAGCAAGGAGACATGAATGAGCAAGGCCTGTTTTACAACTGCGGCCGCTGCCGCCGCGATGATTAAGAATAGCGACACTGTTGCCGTTAGCGGAAACGGAGCCGGAATGATCTCCGCCGAAGCCATTTTCGCCGCCATCGAGAAACGCTTTCTAGAAACGGGCGAGCCGCGCAATTTGACGCTCGTCCACTCCCTGGGCCTCGGCGACCGCGGAGACCTCGGAACCAGCCGTTTTGCACATGAGGGCATGCTCCGGAAAATCGTCGCCTCGCACTTTACCTGGTCCACCAAAATCCAGGATTTGATCCACGACGAAAAGATTGAAGCCTATTGCTTGCCCTGCGGAGTGATCCAACAGCTGCTCCGCGAAATCGGCGCCGGCCGACCAGGATTATTTACGCACTCCGGGCTCGGCACATTCGTCGATCCTCGCCAAGACGCCGGACGCTGCAACACCCGAAGCCGCGAAACTCTCGTCGAGCTCATGTCCATCGACGGCAAAGAAGTCCTTCGATATAAGCCCTTCAAAGTCGACGTTGCCATCATTCGCGGAACCTACGCCGACACGCGCGGAAACATCAGTTCGGAGGAAGAAGCCCTCGACCTCGACATTCAATCGATCGCCCTCGCAGCCCATAACTCCAGCGGAGTTGTCCTTGCACAGGTGCGGCAGGTATTGGAGAACGGCGCTCTGCACGCCAGAAGCGTCCGAGTGCCAGGCATTATGGTCGACGCTGTTGTGGAAGAACCCAATCAGCAGCTCTTCTACGGAATCGGCTATGACCCCACCGTGAGCGGATCGCGGAGAGCCCATCTAGGCCGCTTGACTGCTGAACTTCCGCCAAAACTCGAGCGCCGCATCATCGCGCGCCGCGCCGCCATGGAACTGCGCCCCGCCGCTTCGGTCAACTTCGGCTTCGGTATTCCAGGAGGAATCTTCGGCGTCATCGCCGAGCAAGGCATCGAGGGCGACCTCTGGATGAGCGTCGAACAGGGAGTCCAAAACGGCCGCATGCTCGACGATCGCCTCTTCGGTGCCGCTAGAAACCCCGATGCGATCTTACCTTCCATCGAACAGTTCGACTATTACAGCGGCGGCGGAATTGACATCACGTTTCTCGGAATGGGAGAAGCCGACGCTTCAGGTAACGTGAATGTCTCGCATCTTGGCGGGAATCTCGTAGGTCCAGGGGGATTTATGGAGATCGCGCAGAATGCCAAGAAGGTCGTCTTCTGCGGAACGTTCGACGCTCACGGAAGCAAGCTGAGTTGGGAAGATGGAAAGCTCACTGTCCTGAAGCAGGGCCAGATTCGAAAGCTGGTCGGAAATGTCGAGCGCATTACCTTCTCTGCCGCATACGCCCGCCAACACCGGCAAGAAGTGATGTATGTCACCGAGCGAGCGGTTTTCCGCCTGGATGACGAGGGCATACGTCTGATTGAGGTCGCTCCCGGTATCGATATCGATCGCGACATCCTTCCGTATATGGAATTCAAACCGCTGATCGGCGATGTGAAGCCTATGCCTACCTCAGTGTTCTCATGATTTCCACCCCAGCGCTAACTGCCATCTCTCATCCAGGCATCTACAACCGGCAGATCAGCAACTCACGTTCGTAGACCATCTCAGGCGGCAGGTGGTCGTGCAGGTTGATAAAGAGTTCTTCGTGCCCGAGCAACTCATGCCGCCACGTAGAACGATCAACCTCCTGCAAACGCTCGAATCGATCAGGCGAAAAGTCGAGCCCGGTCCATTCGATGTCCTCGTAGTAAGGGGTCCAGCCAATCGGCGTTTCCTTGCCCTGTGCGCGTCCATGCGCCCTGTCCACGACCCACTTCAATACACGCATGTTTTCGCTGAAGCCGGGCCAAAGGAACTTGCCGTTCTCGTCTTTACGGAACCAGTTCACATGGAAGATGCGCGGCGTAGTGCTGAGCGCGCGCTGCATTTTGATCCAGTGCCGAAAGTAGTCACCCATGTGATATCCGCAGAAAGGCAACATGGCCATAGGGTCGCGGCGAACTTTGCCGACCGCGCCTGCGGCCGCCGCCGTCGTCTCCGAGCCCATCGTCGCGCCAACGTAAACCCCGGCGCTCCAGTTGAACGCCTGATAGACAAGCGGCATCGTCGTTGATCGCCGGCCACCGAAGATGAAGGCGCTGATCGGCACCCCCTCCGGGTCTTCCCATGCTGCATCCATCACCGGGCACTGCACTGCCGGAGCAGTAAAGCGGCCGTTCGGGTGCGCTGCCGGCTTCCCGCTTTCCTTGCCGATCTGCGGTGTCCACCGCTCGCCTCGCCAGTCCGTGCACTGAGCCGGCGGATCGTCTGTCATCCCCTCCCACCACACCCCGCCCTCAGGGGTCAGCGCAACATTCGTGAAGATTGTGTTCTTGCGAATTGTTGCAATCGCATTTGGATTCGTCTTTGCGCTGGTGCCCGCAGCTACGCCGAAAAACCCGGCCTCGGGATTGATGGCGCGCAGTTGCCCTTTCACATCCGGCTTGATCCACGCAATGTCGTCGCCTACGGTTGAAACCTTCCAGCCAACAAATCCTTCTGGGGGAATCATCATCGCGAAGTTCGTCTTGCCGCATGCGGAAGGAAATGCCGCCGCAACATACGTCTTCTCACCCTGTGGTGATTCGACGCCAAGAATCAGCATGTGCTCGGCCATCCAACCCTCGTCGCGCGCGATGTTCGACGCGATCCGAAGCGCGAAACACTTCTTGCCTAATAGAGCGTTGCCCCCATAGCCCGAGCCATAACTCCATATCTCGCGCGTCTCCGGAAAATGCACAATGTACTTCTCCTCATTGCAGGGCCAGGGAACATCCTTCTGGCCCGGCACAAGCGGAGCGCCCACCGAATGCATACACGGCACAACCCGCTTCACATCCTTGTCTATCTCCGCCAGCACGGGCAAGCCGATCCGCGCCATGATCCGCATATTCGCCACAACGTACGGTGAATCGGTCAGTTGCACGCCGATCTGCGACATAGGAGACCCTATCGGACCCATGCTGAACGCCAGCACATACATCGTCCGTCCCTGCATGCAATCGCGAAACAGCTCCTTCAACTTGCGCCGCATCGCATACGGCTCCTCCCAGTTGTTGGTCGGCCCAGCGTTGTCCTTTGAAAGCGAACAGATAAACGTCCGCTCTTCCACCCGCGCCACATCCCGCGGATCCGAGCGCGCATAGAAGCACCCTGGCCAGAGCTCCTCATTCAATCGAATAAAAGTGCCCGATGCCACCATCTCTCGGCATAGCCGGTCATATTCTTTCTGAGTCCCGTCAACCCAGTGGATCGCCGCGGGCTGCGTCAGATCGGCCATCTTCTCCACCCAGCGCATCAAGTGTTTGTTCTTGGTGGGGGCTGGCATGCCGTCTACTTCCTTCGATCGATTTGCCATTGAGTCTATTCGATCCTTTCTTGAGCAGGACACAACTCGACTCCAGTCGCAGTTTCCTTGTTCGGGTCCAACCGGCCAATTATCCTCGAAAACGGCGATACCCGTCGCTGACGTGGGAGTCAATGTTTAGATAACAATATAAAGTATCGCGCAAGACTGTGTGCCTTACCGTGGCCGGCGCCATAACGAACTACAACTGGATTTGCGATGTACTATTTCTAGGTACAGCAATCAAACTCCGCTATGGAACGCAAGGAGAAACAGATTGATGGTGAATAGAAGAAACTTTCTCTTGGGATCGGCCGCTACTGCCGCACAAGCGGGAGTAGCCGCTGCCGTTCCTATCTCCGCGTCCTCTGCGCAGGAGGCAACGCCCGCCAAACGTCGCCCGAACATCGTCATCTATCACTCCGACCAGTTCCGTTGGGACTTCGTCGGAGCCAACGGCCTCAACAGTTCCACCCACACGCCAAACATTGACACACTGGCTGCCACTGGAACCAATTTCAATCACGCCGTAACCAACCAGCCCGTTTGCGGGCCCTCGCGCTCAGTCATGCTCACCGGCCGCTATGCCAGTGAAACTGGCGTCTGGCACAATGGCCTCGGGCTCAGAGAAGACCTGCCCACCATCGCCACCGAACTGCGCAAGGCCGGCTACACCGCAAACTATATCGGCAAGTGGCATCTCTCCCCTGGCTCCGTAGCCCAGGGAGGCGGTCGCGGATACGTCAAGCCTGAGCATCGTGGCGGCTTCCTCGATCTGTGGAACGCCTCCAATGAATTGGAATTTACGGCGCATCCATACGAGGGAACCATCTGGGACGGTGATGGCAGCGAAATCACCTACAAAGACGAGTACCGCGTCGATTTCATCACTGATCGTGCCGAGAAATTCCTGCGCCAGAAGCGGGAAAAGCCCTTTCTGCTCGTCATCTCCCAGCTCGAACCCCACCAGCAGAACGACCTGCATCGCATGGTTGGCCCCAAGGGCTCGGCCGAGCGCTACATCAATGCCTATGCGCCGCCCGACCTGAGAAGCTTTCCGGGGGACTGGCACGAGCAACTGCCTGATTACTACGGCTGCGTCGAAAGCATAGATGCCTCGGTTGGCCGCGTACGCAAGGTTCTCGAAGAGGAAGGCTATGCCGACAACACCATCTTCATTTTCATGAGCGATCACGGCTGTCACTTCATGACCCGCAACCAGGAGTACAAGCGAAGCACACACAACAGTTCTCTCCGCGTCCCAATGATCCTCAATGGGCCCGGCTTTGAGAGCGCGCGCCAGATTCAGGAGATCGTCGGCATCGTCGATCTCGCCCCCACGCTTCTCGATGCAGCAGGAGTGCCTGTTCCTGAGTCAATGAAGGGCCACAGCTTCCTGCCCCTGGTTCACGATGCCAAAGCACGGCAGACCTGGCCCAACCAGCAACTAATTCAGATCAGCGAATCCATGACCGGACGCTCCATCCGAACCAAGGACTGGACCTACTGCATCGCAGACCCAACTGGCGCTACCAGCACATCCGCCAGTACCAACTATCACGAGTACCAGTTGTATGACCAGCGCAACGATCCTTATGAACTCGTCAATCTTGCGGGTAGAAAGGAATATCGGCAAACAGCCGATGAACTCCGCGAGCAACTGAAGAGGCTCATCGTTGCCTCAGGCGATCCGGAACCGGAAATTGTTCCGGCAAAGCTCTACCCATGAACCTGCGCGTCTTCCTCTCACGTGTACCGAGTCATGGTCGAATGAAATTAGCCTCGTTTGTGCGCAAAGTAAGCGATCAATGAAAATCATGTGACCGCACCTCGATCGCTCTGTCTGACAACACCGTCAGACGCGTAGCCTTGACGTGGATCACGTTGTCTTGATTCTGAAGCGCCCCTTCCACCAGCAAGAACCTGCTGCGCACCACAACCAGCCGGTCTTGCTCATACAAATCGGGCGTCACAATCACATTGGCAATCCCTGTTTCGTCTTCCATCGAAATAAAGATGAAGCCCTTTGCCGTACCCGGCCTTTGTCGCGCAATAATGCACCCTGCCACGCGAACAAACTCCCCATTTCTGCAACCGCACAACTCCTCCGCGCTCAGAATATTACTGCGATGTAGTTCGGCGCGACGGTAGTACAGCGGATGTTTGCCAACGGTCAGGCCCGTTCCCGCATAATCGGCCACAAGACGCTCTTCAACATTCATCTGCTGTAAAGGCAGCGCATCAGACTCTTCCCGCGACGCTTCACAGTTCTGCCGCAATAGCGGTCCCTCGAGTTTGCCGGCCCGCTCCACCTGCCACAGCGCATCGCGGCGATGCCGGATGCCGTCAAGCCAGTTCAGCGCGCCAATCTGCGCCAGCCGCGTCAGTTCCTTGCAATTAAGAGTCGGAACCCGTTGCGCCAGATCTTCAGCCGAGCCAAAACGTCCATCCTTACCTCGCGCTGCCACCAATGCCTCCGCGGATTGCTTCCTCAAGCTCTTCGCGTACCCGAGTCCCACACGAAGTGAAAGCGCCCCATCGCTTTCGTGTTCAATCGTGCAGGGCCAGTCCGATGCCTGCACATCGATCGGTTTCACCCGCAGTCCATGCCTCTGCGCGTCCTTTACCAGAACCGCGGCAGAATAAAAACCCATCGGCTGATTGTTCAGGATGGAGCAAGTAAACGCGGCTAGGTATTTAACTTTGAAATACGCGGATGCGTATGCAATCAGTGCAAAGCTGGCGGCATGCGACTCGGGAAATCCGTACAGCGCGAACGAGCTGATGTTTTGTACGATCCGGTCCTGTGTTGCCGCATCGATCCCATTTGCCGCCATACTCGTGCGCAGCTTTTCTTCCAGATTCTTCATCCGCTCCCACGAACGGCGCATTCCAACCGCGCGGCGCAACTCGTCCGCCTCTGCGCCCGTAAAATTGGCGACCGTCATCGCGATACGAAGCAATTGCTCTTGAAATAAGGGCACGCCAAGCGTGCGTTTCAACACAGGCTCGAGCGAAGGATGCGGATACGTGACGGCTTCTCTCTTTTGTCGCCGCCTCATATAAGGGTGCATCATCTGTCCAACAATCGGGCCCGGTCGAATAATAGCCACCTGCACCACCAGATCATAGAAGCGCGTAGGAAAGTTGCGCGGCAGCGACGCCATCTGCGCGCGGCTCTCCACCTGAAACATGCCCACCGTGTCCGCCTTTTGCAGAGTTTCATACACCTCGTCATCCTGCGGCAGCTGCGCCAGATCCACCCTCTCGCCATAGTGCTCTGGAATCAACTCAAGGCAGTCTTTCAGCACCGCCATCATGCCAAGCCCCAGCAGGTCCACCTTGATGATCCCCATGTCCGCACAATCTTCCTTGTCCCACTGAACCACCGTGCGGCCCGGCATCGAGGCCCGCTCCAGAGGCACAACCTGATTCAACTGCCCCTGGCAAATAACCATGCCGCCCGAGTGCTGCCCAAGATGCCGCGGCAAGTCCTGAATTCGCATCGACAATTCCAGATACTTCGCAATGCGCGGATGCCGTATGTCAAAACCTGCATGATGAAACGAGTGCGCCATCGTGTCCGTTTTACCCCGCCATTCCCACTGGCCCACCAGGCCAGACAAGCGCCCCAGCGTGTCTTCATCAAACCCCAGCACCTTGCCCGTTTCCCGCGCTGCCGACTTGCTGCGATAAGTAATCACGTTCGCCGTCATAGCCGCGCCAAGCTCGCCATACCGCTGATATACATACTGAATAGCCTGCTCGCGCTTCGCCTCTGAAGGTAGATCGAGGTCGATATCCGGCCACTCATTGCGGCTTTCACTGAGGAATCGCTCAAAGAGAAGTTCCATCTCCACCGGATCGACAGCTGTGATTTCCAGCACATAGCAAACAGCGGAATTTGCTGCGCTACCCCGCCCCTGCACCAGAATATCGTGCTTCTTGCAGAAGCAGATAATGTCCCACACAATCAGAAAATATCCCGCAAATCCCAACTTCGCGATCAGTTCCAGTTCGCGTTCTACCTGTTTCTTTGCCCGATCCATCAGATTCCGGTTATTCTTCGGTCTATAGCGCCGCTTCACCCCTTCCTCTACCCGCTTGCGCAGAAAACTATCCATCGTCTCTCCATCGGGCACCGGATAGCACGGAAATGCGTAACCAAGATCGCTTAATTCAAAACGGAGCCGCGACGAAAGATTAATAGTGTTCTCAACCGCTCCTGGAATATCCCGGAACAACGCAACCATCTCGTGCCCGCTTCGCAAATGGCGCTGGCTGTTGATGGCCAGCAGCCGGCCTGCTTGATCCAATGCAACATGATGACGAATCGCCGTAAGTAGATCCTGAATTTCCCTGTCATAGACCGTTGCATAACGGACACCGTTCGTCGCAACCACCGGCAGGCGCAGAGAGCGGGCGATGCCGATCACTGCCTGGTTGCGCCACTCTTCCTCGCGCTCCTGATGGCGCTGCACTTCGACGTACACATTCTCACGGCCAAAGATGTGCGTCAATCGTTCCACCGTCGCGCGCCCTGCTTCTATGCCGCCGCAAGCAAGCGCCGCGGCCAGCGGTCCTTCATCTCCGCCGGTCAGGCAAACCAGCCCCGATGCGTACTGCTCCAGGTCATCGAAGATTGCCGCGCCATCCCCTTTCGTCGCTTCGCGCATCTTGAACTGTGTAATGAGCTGACAAAGATTCTGGTAGCCCGCGCGTGAAGTGCACAGCAAGGCCAGACGCACCGGTTCGCTTTTGTGCTGGTGCGGCAGCCATGCCGGAGGTGTCAGTCGAGGCCCGAAGCTGGATACCGAAACCTCCGCCCCAATATGCGCGCGAACTCCGTTCCGCTTCGCGCTGGTGTGAAAGCGCGCGGCGCCGTAGACGCCGTTGTGATCCAGCAGTGCCATCCCAGGCATCTCCAGTGCAACCGCGCGCTCAACCAATTCGTCCGGCTGCGAGGCGCCTTGAAGAAAGCTGAAGGCGCTCGCAGCATGCAACTCCACATACGGCTCAGTCATACAAAGCCACCATTTGCCACTGTTCCTTGAGCAGGTCGAGAATCACGCAGTAACAGAACAGACCGCCATCTTGACCGTGGGCCACTAGGTCCCATTGTTCACATCCCCACAGTGTCGAACTCCACCACTCGCCGCCCGTCAGCCAGGGACCATAAGCCTTCTCTACAGAGTAGCGCCGTTCCCTAAAGACAAATGTCATCGGCCTCGCGTCTTGTAACGTAACAAAGATGCTCTCCGCTGGACGCAGCCGCCGCATTGCCGGATGCAGCCCAGTGCGTGGGGCTTCTGATGGCTCTGCGCTGGGAACGCTGGTTGATACGCTGAACGGCTCCATACGGAACCCGTCAGACCGATGCGTGTCAGTCAGCACTGCGCGGCCAACATTCTCATCGCCAACAATGGATCGAATGCGCGCTAGCGTCACGTCAAGACGAGAGGTCTCAGGAAACTGCGGCGAAAACAATCCGAGCTGCACCTGGCTCGTGCTCCCCGGCTCTGCATCGAGCGCAACGGCCAGAATTGCGGCGCCAGGTGGATGAGCTTCCAGATCGAGCTGTAGAAGTTTGAGCCAAAGCTGACGGTCGACACTGGGCAGCGCAGGCCGAACGCAGCGAGAATGCGTCGCTCCACCCTCCAACACAAGCGTAATACCGACAGAAGCCACGGCCAGCACGCGCTCCATTGCCCGGCAAATCAATTGCTCCAGCATCAGGTTCACCACAAATAGCAGCGCATCGAGAACCTCTACAGGTGAATCAAGTTCCATCCGCTCCGTGAGCGTGAAAGCCGGCTCCACAGGACGAAACAAATGCTGCATCTCTCCGTGCGCCATCTCGCGAAGCCTCTTGCCCGATTGCCCTATCCTCGCAATCAACTCTTTCTCTGGAAGAGACCCCAACATCCCTAATGTGCGAATCCCCCACAGCGAAAACGTCTCCAGTTGCTCTCTGTTCAGATCGAGAATCGTCAGCGGAAGCAACGCCAGCGCCGCGCACTCCTCGCCTGTCGGTATCACCTTTACCGCTTCCGCAGGGAGTCCTTTTACCAGCGCAACCGATGCATTAAAATTCCCGTTCACAGCAATGCTGGCCGTGATCCCCAACCCGCGCACGCAGGACAAAAGTTTCTGTGCCAGCGTTTCAGGCGGCCCAAATAATCCTTCCATTCCGGCAATGTCAATCACCGCAAGAAACGCGCCGTCATCACTGCAATCCTCCACGCGCGGTGAGAATCTGCCCGCGCATTCGAGCAAAGCCGCCTTGCTTGCTGCCTCTTCACTATGTGAACGCCGCAGCACTCTGACGCCAGAAAACGTGTCCACCTCCACCTTGGTCATGCCCCGCACCAGGCCTAGGGACCGCGCTCTGCGATTGAGCGAGCAGACCTGCTGCAATGGCGGCTCGCCTTCCATCACCACGCATGCTTGCTCTCGCAGTTCCGGTCGCAGACGCAGCAAGGCCTGTGCGGGAAACTCCGCCGCATGAATGCATGCATAAACCTCCGCATGCTCGCTCATCGCGCACCCGCCCATGTGGTTTCACTTTTCCAGCGCGCCACTCCAACTCCCTGCAGCGGCTTGCGCAGTGGAACCACATTTGTCTCAACCGCAAACCGTCTTCGCTCTATCTCCAGCGAATGCTCCATTCCAGCAAATACCGTGCACTCATCACGGCGCCCTTGCCCAGCCCGGAATCGCAGCAGCAGTTCCCCGCTGCTCTTTGCGCAGGCATACTGTGTCAGCAGAAGCACGCTCGTCTGGTTTCGTTCCGCCGCCACCCGGTAACGAAACCACGTGGCCATCGGCACACGCGCGACATACTCTGCCGCGATACCTGCCATGTCCAGCACGATCGCGCTGAATCCGCCTGCCTGCAACAGCAGATCTGTCACACGCAATGCCTGCTCGATGCGCGCCCACGGCCTGCTTGAGCACATGCGCATGCTCGCTTGCCGCGCGCGTGGCGAGGGGGGCGGCGCAGTGACTTCTCGTTCCGCGCGCACTCTTTGCTGCAGTTCCTCGCGGCGAGTCGCAATCGCCTCTGGCCGCAACAAGCCGCTCACCGCCTCCGGCAGTCCTCTCACTTCATCCCGCGGATGCCTGCCACAGCCTCCACCGTGCAGGCCATGGATCGCCGGCGGGGTAATCAGATACTTTTCCGAAAGCTCAAATTTATATGCACCCGCAGGTTTCGCTCTCTCCGCGCCCACCCCGCATCGCACCCAAAGCAGACGCGACAGTTCTACCCCAGCCGCAGCCGCAGATTCGGGAGACAATGCATCCGATAAATCGACCCATGCACAAATATTTCCCGCGCCGGTAAGGCGGCTCACGAAAGTCAGCGCCACAGAGCTGCGCCCGCTGCATTCCGGTCCTGCCATCTCCGTAATCGCCCCGATCGGAAGCCCGCCTTCCAGCAGTTCATCCAATGCCGCAATGCCAGTAGGCGCCACCGGGCGCATCGTTCGCATTCGCGGGGTCAGCGCCGACGGAATACGATGCGCAAGCGCACTTTCGATCTGGAGACGGAGGGCGGAGGAAGATCGCACGGGAATCTACTTTCGCCTTATATTCGCCTTAAACCTGCCCGCTGTCAATGCCGCTTTGCACACTGTACAGTGCACACACCACGCAGAGGATTGAAAATAATAGATTTATTTCTATCAAATCCTCAGCTCCATGTCTCCTCTGGATTCGCACAATTGCTCCGAGGCCGCATCCACCCTGACCGCCCAGCCATTAAACTTGATTTGCATGTGTGGCCGCTATCGCCGACGCTCCGATAAACAGCGCATCGCCGAAGCCTTTGGGCTGGGCATGGGGCTTGAAGACTTATACCTCGAGCCTGACGATGACATCGCGCCCGGCTCCATCCAACCCGTCGTGTTTGCCACCGATGCCGCAGAACCGGCAATCAAATTTATGCGCTGGGGATTCAAGATCCCAAACCGGCTCGTGTTCAACGCCCGTTCCGAAGACATTACAACGAAAAACTTCTGGAAGGCATCCTTCAGCAAGCGGCGCTGCATTGTTCCCGCGGATTCCTTCTACGAATGGACGAAGACCACCGGGCGCAACAAGCAGAAATACGAGTTCACGGTACCGGGCCGGGAGCCGTTCGGTATGGCCGGTGTGTGGGCCGACTGGAAGAACCCAAAAACAGAAGAGCGTGAGCCAGCATTTGCCATCCTTACCACTGAGGCAAACGGCGTCATGAGGACTATCCATGACCGCCAACCCGCCATCCTACAGCCACGCGATTATCGCGAATGGCTCTCGGGAAGCGAAAGGCCTCTAGTCCATTTGCTGCATTTGCTCTCAGATAGAGAGCTGAAGACGAAGCTGATCGCAGCCAGGAACGGCCCCGCTGTCGAACATGCCAGCCTGTTTGACAGTCCGTAACGCAATCTTGCAGCACAAAACACCATCAAGCAGCCTGCAGAAGCGAAAACCCTTCTCCGCTTCTTCAATTTCTTGTCACAAGCCGAATATGTTCCAATAAACATATGACACGTCTCGCGCGATTCATACTTGCCCTTATCATCGGGTTGGCTTTGCTCGGATGGGCCGCATCCGGAGTGGTGCAAACGACGGCGCGCGAATGGTTTCAGCGCGACGTCGAGACCCGTGCTCAATTGGTCTTGACCGGAGCCTCCGAATCGCTGGCCGATGTCTGGTACAACCCCGGCGAACTGAAGCGGCAGTTGGTATCCCTCGCGCGTGACGAGCGTGTCATCGGTGCAGCGGCTTGCAACGAAGACTTAACTACACGTTCAAGCACATCCGGATTCCCTGAAGAGTTCAGTTGCCTGGCCGTGGGGCCTCGTGTCCTCACAACCGAGCCAGCTGCAAACAATGCCACTGAAACATTCCACGAATGGAGTACTGAAGCCACGCTTCCCACTGGGCGTGTTCAGGTCACTGCCAGGCCCATCGTCACCCAAGGGCAACAACTAGGGTTCGCTATCCTCGTCAGTGACCTCAGCTATATCGATCGGCGCGAATCGGCGGCACAAACCTTCCTCCTCGTCATCTTTGGTATCCTCGCCGTCCTCGCTTTCGGCATTCCCCTCCTGGCCGCCAGGCGGGCCCGTACTGACTGGAGTATGGAACTGCGTGGACTGCTGCGTGGAAAAGGAAAACAGAAGCAGGAATTTCAGCCCATTCTTCGCGATTTGCGTGAACTGGTCGGGCACATGGCGAGTGAACGCGAAGACGCGCCCGAACTGTGGACCGCCGAACGCCTGAAACAAACCCTCAACCGCTACTTGCATGGAGAGAAAATCATAATCCTCGCAAACCGCGAGCCATACATTCATAATCGCGCCAGCGAAGGCAACATCGAAGTCGTGCATCCTGCCAGTGGTCTGGTGACCGCGCTCGAACCCATTATGCGCGCATGCTCCGGTGTGTGGGTCGCGCACGGAACCGGTAGCGCCGATCAAGAAACGGTGGATCGCAACGATCGCATCCGAGTCCCTCCGGGCGAAGAGTCCTATAGCATTCGCCGTGTTTGGCTTACCGAAGAAGAGCAGCAGGGCTACTACTACGGCTTTTCAAATGAAGGGCTCTGGCCTCTCTGCCATGTGGCCCACGCTCGGCCCATATTCCGCGCAGAGGACTGGCGGCAGTACCGTGCCGTCAATCAGAAATTCGCCGATGCGGTCTGCAGCGAAGTAGACTCAAAAGATCCGATCATCCTCGTGCAGGATTATCACTTCGCCCTCGCGCCCGCTATGATTCGCAAGCGCCTCCCTGCCGCCACCGTCATCACCTTCTGGCACATTCCCTGGCCAAACGCCGAGCGCATGGGCATCTGCCCCTGGCGGAACGAACTGCTGGAAGGCTTGCTGGGAAGCAGCATTCTCGGTTTTCACACCCAGCTCCACTGCAATAATTTCCGCGATTCCGTGGACCGCTATCTGGAAACTCGCATTGACCGCGAACATAATGCGGTCGTCATGCGCGGTCATAAAACACTGATTCGTCCCTATCCAATTTCGATCGAGTGGCCTGTCCGCTGGGTTGAGTCCGCGCCAAGTATTGAGGAGTGCCGTGCGCAGGTCTGGCGCGATTTCGGATTAAAGCCCAACGCACTGCTCGGCATCGGAGTCGACCGCCTCGACTATACCAAGGGCATCGAAGAACGTCTGCTGGCCGTCGAAGCTCTACTCGAAAAGCACCCTGAATATCGCGGCCGCTTTAGCTTTGCGCAACTGGCCGCTCCCAGCCGCACCAAGATCGAGCGCTACAGGGAACTCAATGAAACAGTCGAGCGCGAGGCCGAACGCATCAACTTGCGCTTCGGAACCAAGGACTACCGGCCCATCATTCTCCTTCGATCCCATCATGAGCCACCCGAGGTTTTCCGCTTCTACAGGGCCGCGGATCTTTGCTACGTGAGCAGTCTGCACGATGGCATGAATCTTGTAGCCAAGGAATTCCTAGCTGCGCGCACCGACCTCAAAGGCGTACTGGTGCTCAGCGAGTTCACCGGTGCGGCAAGAGAACTCACCGAAGCCCTGATTGTAAATCCTTACGATCTGGAAGCCAGCAGCGATGCTTTAGCCGCCGCGCTCGAAATGTCTCCGGACGAACAGCACGATCGCATAAGATCCATGCGGGCTTTTCTGCGCCAGTTCAACATCTATCGTTGGGCTGGAACCATGCTCATCGATGCCGCTCGGCTGCGCAATCAGGAGCGAGTGTCGGGGCGACTCGCCGAACGAATGAATGATGGGTCGGCGTCCTGAATCAGAGACGATCCCACCCCCTGCGAATCTTCATCTGTCGACGCGGAGTTTTCCATCCGTCAGAATCTTTGCACGCAGTCCGCCGCGCCCTTGCAGGGCCGCCTCGGCGCCGGGCGCAATCGCACGGTCCATCCAGAAGCAGGGCTTGCACTCGCAAATGCCTTCAAACTCCACATCCTGCAACGCAAATCGCTTGCCCACCAGCGAGTTCAGATCCACCCCTTCCGTCACTACATTGCGCCGGGTTACGCCAGCAGATTGAACCTCCGCGCCCAGCGAACGGCAAACTTCCTCGAACACTTCGCTCGAAAAAAATGTGATCTGCCCTTTATAGTCGTCCTTGTAATCGAAGAAGCGATCGCCGCGGATCCCGTGTCCGGCCACGCATTCAATCTCCCCCACTTCGTGCAGCGGATGCGTCCCGGCCTCCTCGCCATAATGGCCAAAGAAATTGTGCCCAGGGGAAATGAAAAGATGTCGGATTGCGATTGTATTCATGCCGTCAGCGACCTGCTAGAATCCGTTATGGTCCAACAATCCAAATACGCTCAATTCAACCGTCAAAAGCATCAAGCTTCTAGCTTTGAGCTTATCGCATCTATAACTGCTGGCGCCACAGCAATGACCGCAACCGGCCAATCCGCATCAGAAACCAGAGACCTGCAAAGATTTCCCTTCGCAGAATAATTACGCCTTTCCTGCCACCAAAACTACGTACCCAAGAGCGCCAGTCCGCGTCGCATCAAGGGCCGCCAGGGAAAACTCTCTTCCGGTGGCAAAGTCTATTCCAGGCAAATCAATCTTTTTCAGTCCCGCCATAATCTCTGCTCCAAGCAGTCTGGCCTGAATCTGCCGCACCATCTCAACCAGTGCATCGCTATGGTCTTCCTGCTGCCGCATCTGAAACCCAGCCTCCAGCAGAATTTCCCTATACCGGACTGCAGGCAGCGCATCCCCAATACAGGCAATCCACGATAGAAGTCCGTCAAGGCCAGGAATCGCCACTTCGTTCCGCGTCAAATCGCTGAGTCCAAGCAGCCCCCCCGTCTTCAACACGCGATAAAACTCCCGCGCTGCGATAGGCTTGCTCGGGAAGGTGCAGAACGCGCACTCGCACACGATCGCATCAAACGCTCCACCGTCAAACGGAAGCCGTTCGGCATCAGCCAGTTGAAAGCTGATCTGCCCTGCCAATCCACGCCGTGTTGCCTCTGCCTCGGCCAGACGCACATTTTCATCGCTCAAATCAACGCCCGTAACCTTGCAGCCAAACGTCTCCGCCAAATGCAGCGCGCTCGTTCCGCGTCCTGCGGCAACATCGAGCACGTGCGACTGGCGTTTGAGTCCCAGCAGTTCCCCAAGCCGTTCCGTTAACTTGATTCCCCCAGGATGAAAACTGTCTCCCAGCAACATGCGAGCAGCATCGCTCCCATAAAATGCGGCGCAGCACTGCTTCACGCTCTGCTCTTCCATGCGCATCCTCTGGCCCTACCGGCCTTCGTCGATCTGCAACAGCGAACCCACTTCCATTGGCTCAGTTCCTGCGTGAAAATCGAACACGACCGGCTCCGGGCAATACGCCGTGCCCTCGCGCCGCGCCTGCCTGCGCCTTGGCTCCATCGCATCCAGTTGTGCGCGCGCCTGCTCCCTGTAGCCTACTGAGTTGTAGGCGCAGAATGGAACCTGTTTGCCACCAGGAAGCAAAAACTCCTTGCAGCACTTCATCAGGTTCTTTTGGTTAAATGTCCACGGGTCCATGAAATCCTGCAGCATAATCATCAGCATATTCTTCGCAATATCGCCCACCGTCAAACTCTCCGGCAGCCCACACGCCTGGCACGAAACAGAAAACTGCTCTGCTGACTTCTGCGATCCGGACACCGACGACGACGACCAAAGCCCTTCCAGCGCCTTCTTGATCTCCAGGCTGAAATCCGGCATCACCCGATTGGTAATGTAGTCCAGATAATCGTAGACATTGACGATTCTCGACAGTGGAGTCACCGTCGCTCCATCAATAAATGCATACGTCACCGAATTGCACGACGGAAAGCAGCAAGGTACCGGAATAAAGTCACTGGCAACAAACTTGCCTTCAGTCTGCTCCTCGATCAGCTGAACAATATCCGGTATCGTCATCCGCTGCATCGGGTCGTGCTGCATATGGCGTCCGGCATGGAACGCCGGCTGAAAGTTGATCCCTCGAACCGCCGGATGCCTGATCGCCAGTTCAATGATCTTCCCAACCTCATGGTCATTCACGCCGCGTTCTATCGCCGGCACCAGCGTGACATTGAGCCCAATAGAAGCAAGGCGATCCAGTGCCAGTAACTTCTCTTCAAGAATGTCTGGCTCGCCGCGAATAGTGCGATAGGTCTCGCCGTCAAAGCCGTCAAACTGAAAATAAAGCGAAGGCCGCACCTCGGCAAGTTGTTCCAGAAATCGGTCGTCGTGCGCAATGCGCTTCCCGTTCGTATTCACCATTACAAAAGGGATCTCACGCGCATGGGCAGCCTTCACAAAGTCGATAATTTGAGGATGGATCGTGGGCTCGCCGCCGGAGAACTGCACCACCTCCGGACTTCCTTCCGTGCGCACAAAATCGTCCAGGATCGCCTCCACTTCCTCCATCGTCAGGCTAAAACCAAGCCGCGCATCGGCAAAGCACAGCGGGCAATTCATATTGCAGGCGCTGTTTACTTCGATAATTCCGAGGCAGGCATGCTGCTGATGGTCGGGGCACAAACCGCAATCGTGCGGGCACCCATCTTTGATCTCCGTCCCATACGCAAGCGGAATCGTCCCCGGCTTGTTGAACTTGCTAAAGTTCGTATAGGCCTGCGCGTCTCCATACACCAGCGCCTCAAACGGCCCGCAGTCAGGGCAGCGCTTGGCCATGTACACTTTGTTCTCGCGCAAAAGAATCTTCGCGTCGATCGCCTTGCGGCACTTGGGGCAAATACTGCGCGTCAGCTCATAAAATATGTAATCGGCATCTTTCTTCATCGGCCGCGTGCTTGCGACGGCTCCATTTCCAGCGCCATTCAAAGCGTACAAGGTCATCCCCTTTGCTGTACCATCAACTCCACTGCTCGCCTCAACACAGTATGAACCGACCGACACAGCATTCGTAAGAGTCGCGCTGCAGGTAAAAGGTTACCGGCACCTCTTCAACGGCTGTAACATTATCCCCCGTGGTGACATCGAACCAGCGAGAGGAAGCAATCACGCATGCCAAGGCCGCAAGTCAGCCTGGGAATCACGATCTCCGCGCATGCCCTCCTCCGAGTGGCCAGCGGCGCCAGCGGAGTACTCATCGGCATCTATCTGGCAAGCCTCAGCGCACATGGCTTTCCCGTCGATGCCGGTCTGCTAGGCGTCCTCGGCGCCATTTCCTTCGCCGCCGAGCTCATAGCTTCCATTCCCTTCGGCATCGCATCCGACGCCATCTCGCCGCGTTGGCTCATGGTCACCGGAGCGATCATCGGCGCGCTCGCCGTTCAACTCTTCGCCCTCAGCCAGCATGTCGAAATCTTTTTCCTCAGCCGCGCCCTCGAAGGCATTGGCGTAGCCGCCGTCACACCGCCTCTGTTGGCCTGGCTTGCTGAACTAACTGCCCACGACGCCCCCTTGCGCGCACGCGCCATGAGCTTCTTCGATCTCTCGCTCCTCGCCGGCCTGGCGCTCGGCGGTCTCTTGGCAACCGAACTCTGGAAGCACTTCAATCTTCATGCATTCAGCCTCGTCGCCCTGGCCTATCTGATCTGCGCTATGCTCCTCGTCGTCGGCACAAAGGGCAGCCGCTCTCACGGCTCTCGCGCCGCATGGCAGGGCCTCCTTCGCGCCGTCAAAGACCCCTCCGTACGCGGCCTCGCTCCCGCCTGGCTCTGCGTCAATGCGGTCATCGGCCTCTGGCTTGGACCCACCCTACCCTTCCTGCTCACCAAAACGCCCGCCAGTTCCCAGTATCTCGACGGAATCTTCGCCAACACTCCCACACATGTCGGCTGGCTCTTGCTCGGATACGCAATCGTCTTCGGCATCGGAGTCTTCGCTTGGAGCTTCCTGCTCCCCCGCATGAAAATCCGCTTTGTCCTTCGTCTCACTCTGTCGGTCATGCTCGCCGTCTGCCTTGGCCTCTTCGCCATCAACCACTCCGCCCACGCAGCCACGCCCGTCCGCTGGGCCATCGTTGCGGCAACCGCCATGCTCATCATGGTTGAGAGCGGTTTCACCCCAGCAGCCCTCGCCTGGCTGGCGCAATCGCTCCGTCCCGGCTCCGGCAAGGGCACGGCCATGGGTATCTACTCCGTCCTGCTCAGCCTCGGAGCAATCGGCGGCTCGCTCCTCGCCGGCCTCCTCGGAAAGCTCCTCGCCGTCGACGGCCTGCTTCTCGGCACCGTCGCCCTCGCCCTCTGCGCCTTGCTCCTGCTCCACAACGCAACTGACCTCGCACTTCAACCCAATGAGAGATCATATGAGCACGCCTGAATTCGACCTTGCAATTGTCGGCGCTGGGGCCTCGGGACTCATCGCCGCCGGCTTCGCCGTTCAACTCGGTGCACGCACTGCCCTCATCGACAAGGGACCGATTGGCGGAGATTGCACCTGGAGCGGCTGCGTGCCTAGCAAATCGCTCATCAAAGTCGCCAGCGTGGCTCACCATGCACGCACCGCTGCCCGCTATGGCATCGCCGTCAGCGCCCCTGCAACCGACATGACCCAGGTGCGCGCCTATCTGCGCGCCACCATACAGCAAATCTACGAACCCACCATGCCCGAAGCTCTGCGCAAAAAAGGCATGGATGTTCTCATCGGTCCTGCGCATTTTCTCGATGCCCACACGCTCCAGGTCGGAAACGCGAAGATTCGCGCAAAGAAGTTCCTCATCAACACCGGAGCCCAGCCGCGCATCCCCTTAATCGCCGGACTCGACAATGTCCCGTACCTCACCTACCAGCAGATTTTCGAGAACGATCGCCTGCCCCAACACCTGCTCGTGGTCGGAGGCGGCCCCATCGGATGCGAAATCGCGCAGGCATATCGAAGGCTTGGCGCGCAGGTCACCCTCGTCGCCGAACATCTTCTGCCACGCGAGGAGCCGGAAGTACAGGATGTCTTAAACCGCATCTTCGCACAGGAAGGAATCGAACGCATTACTGCTCGCGCCGAATCCGTGTACGGTGGGGGCCACTCTATCACGTTAGAAACCAGCGCCGGCAGTGCAACTGGCAACCTTCTCCTCGTAGCCACCGGCCGTGCGTCGCTGGTGCAAAACCTTGCGCTGCAGGCAGCACGCGTGCGCTGCTCAGACCGCGGCATCCAGGTGAACAAGTTTCTTCAGACAACCGCCCGCCACATCTATGCCGCCGGAGACGTCATCGGCGGCCCGCAGTTCTCTCACCTAGCTGGATGGCAAGGCTTTCAGGCAGTTCGCAATGCTCTGCTGCCAGGCAACAACCCTGGAACAACTGCAGCAATGCCGCACATCACCTTCACCTCTCCCGAAGTCGCCCAGATCGGTCTCACGGAAGCAGCGGCACGGGCGCAGTTCAAGAACAACGACCTGCTCATCAAATCATTCGACATCGGCAAGGTCGACCGTGCCGTGAACGAGGATGACCGCCTCGGCCTTATCAAAATCGTCGCTCGCCGTAATGGCCTTATTCTTGGCGCAAGCATCGTCGGAGAAAGAGCCGGAGAAACAATCACCGAGATCGCCATCGCCATGCGCAACGGTCTCAAGCTCGCCGACCTGGCAGCAACCGTCCATCCCTATCCAACCTACTCAACCGGCGTGCAATTGCTCGCCACGCAGATGGCCGTTGAAAGCGCCTTCTCAGGCGTCTCCGGCCGCCTTCTTCGCGGCTTGTCCGCACTCTGGCGTTAGCCCGTCCAACAACGGCAATCAAAAAATCGGCCCCATCCAAAACGGATGAGGCCGATCCTTTTCCTGAACGCAAAACCGAACTACATCTTCGCGAACACAATCACCAGCGTGAACAGCGTCAGAGACTCGATCAGCGCCAGACCGAGAACCAGGAAGGTGAAGATGCCAGCGCGCGCGCCGGGGTTACGGGCCAAAGCCTCCACGGCCGAGCCAACCGCCCGTCCCTGTCCCAAACCGCACAAGCCGGCTGCAAGGCCCATGCCCAAACCAGCGCCAATCGGCACCAGACTGACGGCGGCCGTGCCACCATCCGCAAAGGCCGGAACGGCAAAGCAAAGCGCCGCCAGGGCCATGAATACATACTGAAGTTTACGCATAGTTCTCCAGCTTCCCTGGGATTGGCTGCCAGTGGGTGGTTGGGGCTCACCGTACCGGCCCCCTCACGCTCACAGCCGACCGTTAACCCGGAGCGGAAGCGCTCTCCGGCGGATTCTTTTGTCGAGCTTCTTAGTGCTCGTGCGCCACCGCAAGCGACAGATAGATCATCGTCAGCAGCGTGAAAACGAAAGCCTGAATCAGTGAAACAAATGCATGAAGTCCCAGGGCGAGCACTGGCAAGCCGAATGGAAACCCAGAGAACGACACCAGCGTGATCAGATCGCTGGCAAACATGTTCGCGTAAAGACGAACCGTGAGCGAAAGGATGCGCGCCAGATGCGAGATGATCTCAATCGGAAAGATCAGCCACGCCATCCACCAGATCGGGCCGGCAAAGTGCTTCAGATAGCCAATTAGCCCCTGCTTGCGAAGGCCTTGGAAGTTGTAGTAGAAGAACGTCGGCGCAGCCAGCCCAAGAGGCACAACAATCTCGCTGGTCGGCGTCGTCACGCCCGGGATCAGCCCCATCAGGTTGTTCACTAGCACGAATAGAAATATGCAGCTCACCCACGCCTGAAACTGCTCGTACCCGTGGCCGATCACCTGCTCCGATTGGTTGCCGATGAACTCGTGAATCATCTCCGCCACATGCTGCACCGGGCCTGGCTTCTCCACCGACAGCGTCAGACGCACAACAACAAAAAACGCAATCAGCCCGGCAACTGCCAGCAGTTCCATCGCGCACGTATTGTCGATCACCGTCGCCGGGTTGGCTTGTACGCCCACCACATGCAGGAATGAAGCCACAATCCCGCCAAACAATTCATTCAACAATCGGGTCAACGCTAACTGTTCCGGCATCTAAACTTTGGTCTTTCTGCCTCGGAAGCTGAAGGTGCGCTTGCCTCCAAAGGTCTGATTCAAATTAATTTCCAGCTCATCCGGCCGCTGCCGTTTTCAGTCCCGCAACAACCTGATCGCTTCCCAGCCAATGGCCAGTACCGCCAGGCAAAGGCCGCACAGAAGCGCCGTAACCGAGCCATGGAAACACTTCAGGCTAACATAAATCACCCAGGCAAAGATGGTGAGCCGCAGCACAAAAAACAGAACCACCACCCCAGCGCTCGCCGGAGTCTTCTGCTTGTCCATGCGGGCGTTAATCACCCGCACCAGCCGCTGCCATTCCAGAATGCTCGCCGCCGAAATCAGCGTCCCCGTCAGCAGCATCGCCCCGCTCCGCCAGCCACCGCCAATCAGCACTAGCAAGGAAGCTAATGACCCAAGAATCAGCGTGATGCGAAGCGCTCTCTTCAGCATTGCATCAAGGTCTGCGTTCGTCAGGTCAACGATCGGATGGGTCTCCTCGGTCATCGTCTCGTGCTGGAGTCGCTCTTTCCGACCCCATTCTCTCCCGCGTCTCTCATCGTGGTCTTTTTCTCCGCCGCAACCGCCAACTGAACCACATACACCAGCCCTGAAACACAACCGAACAAAACCCCGACAATCTCAATCCATTTATGGTGCAGCTCGTTCCCAAGCCACCACCCGGCAGCCCACCCCACGCACACCGCCGCCGGCAGCACAAACGCCACCTGCATCAGCTTTTCAGCCTCGATCAGGCCGCCCAGCCCTCCCGAGAGCCCTGAACGTTCTTTGTCGCCCGAATTGAAGCGGTTGAAGGCCATAACAAGCACTTTCCAGCATACAGGCCCAGACGCAGTGCAGGTATACTTCCCTTTTGGGCTCAAGACAATTCAATGGAAGGAAGTACCGTGTTCGATTCGGAGTTTGAACGGAATCTTTTCGATTTGCGCAGATCGAAACTTGAGGAAATCGAGAAGCTGGGCCAGCCCGCCTATCCCAACCAGTTTGCGTTCTCGCACACCATCCCTGCCGTGCGGGCAACCTGGGGCGAAGCGCAAGCCGAACAACTCGAGGCCAATCGGGTCACCGTCGCCGTCGCCGGCCGCATCATGGCCATCCGCGCCCAGGGCAAGGCCGGCTTCTCCACCCTCCAGCAGGAGGGCGAGCGCCTCCAGATCTACGTCCGTCTCGACGCCATCGGCGAGCAAGGCTTTTCGCTTTACAAGCTCCTCGACCTCGGCGACCACATCGGCGTTTCCGGCTACCTCTTTCGCACACGCACCGGCGAGCTCACCATCCACGTCGAGCAGCTCACCTTCCTCTCCAAGGCCATGCTCGCGCTGCCCGAAAAATTCCACGGCCTCGCCGACGTCGAGCTCCGCTATCGCCAGCGCTATGTCGACCTGTTCGCCAATCTCGAAAGCCGTGAAGTATTCGTCAAGCGCGCAAAAACCCTAAAAGCTATGCGTCAGTTCTTCGACGAACGCGGATACCTCGAAGTCGAGACCCCAATGATGCAACAGATCGCAGGCGGAGCCGCCGCGCGCCCTTTCAAGACCCACCACAACGCCCTCGACCAGGACCTCTACCTCCGCATCGCGCCCGAGCTTTATCTCAAGCGCCTCGTCGTTGGAGGCCTCGACCGCGTCTACGAGATCAACCGCAACTTCCGCAACGAGGGCGTCAGCACGCAGCACAATCCCGAGTTCACAATGCTCGAGTTCTATCAGGCCTACGCCAATTACCACGACCTGATGCAGATCACGGAGGAGATGATCGCCTTCGTTGCGAAGCAGGTCAACGGAACCAACGTCACCGAGTTCAACGGCCACACCATCGACCTCGCCAATTGGCGCCGCCTGACCATGCGCGAGGCCATCCAGGAGTACTGGCCCGAGGAAGCAGCCGCAAAGCCGGCGGGCGCGGTCTTTGACTCGGCCGAGGCGTTACAGACATTCCTCGACAATGCAATCACCAAAATGGCGGATGCCATCGGTGAGCTTGACGCCGCGCTGCTCGCCGCCGAAAACAATGAAGCGCTGGCAAATAAATTTCGAAGGCTGAAAATCACGCACGCCGTGCTGAAGGATGTCTTCAATGACGCCCTCAAAGGTACTTCCTTGGGCAAGTCGATCTACCACCTCTTCGAAGCCGTCGCCGAGCCCAACCTCATCCAGCCCACCATCATCTACGACTACCCGACCGAAGTTTCCCCGCTCTCCAAAGCTAAACCCGACGATCCCGCCCACGTCGAGCGCTTCGAATTCTTCGCCGGCGGCTTCGAACTCGGCAACGCCTTCAGCGAGCTCAACGACCCCGTCGAGCAGCACAAGCGCTTCGCCGACCAGTTAACCCAGCGCGCAGCCGGCGACGATGAAGCCCACCAAATGGACGAAGACTACGTCCGCGCCCTCGCCTACGGCCTCCCTCCCACCGGCGGCGAGGGAGTCGGCGTAGACCGCCTCGTCATGCTCCTCACCGGCTCACGCTCCATCCGCGACGTAATCCTGTTCCCCTTGATGAGAAACCGGGAACAGGCGCCAGGAAACAAGGATCAGCAATCGGAGAGCTAGCTCCGCTAACTCCGCTAACTCCGCTTCAAGCTAAAAGCTCGAAGCTAAAAGCTAGGAGCTGCTTTTGAACATTCTTTTTGTCGGTGACATCTTCGGCAGCGCCGGACGCCGCATCGTGCACGAGCACCTATCCCACGTCATCTCCGCACACAACGTCGATCTGCTTGTCATCAACGCCGAGAACGCCGCAGGCGGCTTCGGCGTCACGCCGCAAATCGCTGAAGACCTCTTCGACCTCGGTGCCGATGTCCTCACCACCGGCAACCACGTCTGGGATAAGCGTGAGCTGATCGACTACTTGAAATCAGCCCCCGCCGACAGCCAGGCGCGGCCCCGCCGCGTGCTGCGCCCCGCAAACCTCCAGCCCCACCTTCCCGGCTACGGCGTCTTTCAAGGTGTCACCCGCTCGGGCGTCCCCTACGCCGTCGTTCAACTCATGGGCCGCGTCTTCATGAACGGCACCAACGACCCGTTCCACGCAGCCGATGCCCTCCTGCCCGAAATCACCGCCAAAGTGATCCTCGTCGATTTCCACGCCGAGGCCACAAGTGAGAAAGTCGCCATGGGCTGGCACCTCGACGGTCGCGTTACGGCCGTTCTCGGCACCCATACCCACATCCCCACCGCAGACGAAAGAGTCTTGCCCGGCGGCACCGCCTACCAGACCGACGTCGGCATGAGCGGACCCTACGACAGCGTCATCGGCGTCGAGAAGGACATGGTGCTACATCGGTTTCTCACCGGCATGCCCGGTAAATTCGAGGCCGCCAAGGGAAACCCAAAGATGTGCGCCGCTCTCGTCGCCTGTGACCCGCAGACCGGGCGCGCCTTGCGCATTCAGCGCATCATGCTTGGCGAATAAGCCAGCCGTATACCCTGCACACTTTCCCCTCAAAACAAAAAGGGCAGCCCGCTAAGGGCAGCCCTCGATGATCCCAGGAATCTAAAATTGCGCGACCGGTCGGTGCTATTGGTGCACCAACCGGCCGACTTGTTAGCAACCAATTAACGACGGCGACCTGCTGCCGGCTTCCGCCGCGCCGGAGGAGCAGCCTTCTTCTCGGCCTGAATAAATCCACCCTTCAGCACAATCTGAGCCTTCGCCGCCTTGGTTCCCTCGGCAGGTACTGCTGTATACGTGTCGTAGGTGGCATCCAGTTCAGCATCAGGCTGCAGTTTGTACTCGAAACCTACGGCTGGAGCATCCTTGCACGACACTGGCTCTTTCATGTTGACGATAAAGTCCGCGACCTTGTTGTCCTTCGCGTCTTGCGTAACGGCAACCTTTATGACCGATACCCCGGGTTCGACCGATAGCTTCCGGATGTGTGCCGACTCGGTCAGAGCATCCCCCATCGCATCCGTATCGGCCTTCACTCCATTGGCCAGAATGTAAGCCTGAACGTCCTTGACCTTCAGTTCAGAGGGTGCAGGAGGAACAGTTCCACAAGCAGCTGGAGTCGTCAACTTGACCACATAGTCCTTGGACTTGGCGCTGGCCGTCGTGGTTGCGGAGATAATCAGCACATCTGCTGGCGCGTCGATCACAATCCCCGGAACCGGAGTTGCCTGCCCCTGCAGCACTGCCCACAGTTTTTGAGCATCGGCCGCGTTGCCATTGGCAAGAATGAACTCCTTGTCTTCCAGATTCAGCTTGGTCAGGTCCGGAGTCGTAGCCAGCACGTTGTGAACAATCTCGGGAGGTGTCGGCGCAGGCTTGATCGTAAAAGTATCCGGCTTGAACAGGGTTTGCGCCGCTGCAGCCTTCACAGCGTCCAGCCCATCCAGCCCACCGTGGAAACGCTTATACCAGTATTCAAGCTTCGGCTCAATCTGCGCTTTGTATGCCGGAGGGGCAAAATTCCACGCCCGGGCGTAGAACCAGATTGCCTGCACCATGTCCCTGGCATCCGGCTTGGCATACGCCTCGGCCAGTTGAAGCGTGTCTCCAAGCGCAATCCCGCTTGTGGTCTGTGCCAGGGGATAAAGCATCAACTCTTTAATGTAATTTTCCTGAGCAGCTTTCGAGTCTTTCTTGGATACCAGGTTATCCAGAGCAATCGCCGAGTAAAAGGCCGGATACGTGGCGCCCGTAAGCTTCTTCCATTCGTCATCCGAAACACCTGCGCCCTTGGAAGCGGCAAGCCCCTTTTGCGCCAGCGCCGCGGCATCGTCGCACACTTGCGGGTCGTTGGTCTTCTGGCACTGGGTGCGCTTGATATAGACCGACAGATAGATCGCCTTCATGTTGTTCGGATCAACTTGGAGTAGGCGACTCGTGGCCCCAAGCGTCTTGTTAGAGTCGCCCATTGCCTGATAGGTGTTGATCAGTTCGTCGAGAACAGCCTTCTTGACCACACTCTGCGGATAGGTCTGCAGAAAGCTCTCCAGAGCCGATGCTTTCGCGGCCGGATTGCTCTGCGTAATGGCTTGTTGGTAGGCGTTGAATTCGGCCGGATCCTTAATTTCAATCTGACCTGACTCCTGTGCGCGCAGTACCGGCGCGTAGGCGAGGCTCAGGCTCGCCAATGCCATCACCGTTGCAAAGACTAACTTCTTCATTCAGTACTCCTGGGAAATGCAAAAATGGAGATCAAAATTCTCGCACCCGCTCACGGAATGTGCAACCGTTCTGAATGAAGGTTGTGCGCCGAGGTGCCGGATTAACGATACCACAGCTTCCATTGCGATGTTGAGAGCATTATAGAAACCGCCTCCCGGACCTGACAAGCAAAGTCCTGCCGAAAGTTGCGCGCCGAAAAAACTGCCGAGGTCCCTTCAACGATCGTCAAACCTCTCCAGCATTGCCGTACCGAAGGAACCTTTCGCATCGAGAAACAATAGCTAAACGAAAATTGCCCTCGTGAAAACTGCTTGCCCCGCGGCTTCGGCGCTATTGAAGCAGCCGCACCAAATCAGCCTGTTCGGCCAGGAATGCATCGTGGCCATGGGCGCTCTTCATCTCCCGATAGTCGGCACGCACGCCGGCAGCACGGATCGCCTCGGCAAACTCGCGCACCGTCTCAGCCGGAAACAGCCAATCCGAACTGATGCCCACAAAGCTCAACTCCGCGCGGATCGGCCCAAAGGCCTCCTCCGGAGAACTGCACCCGCGCAACGGGTCCCACGTGTCCATCGTCCGCAAAATCGCCAGGTAGGAGTTGGCGTCGAATCGGTCAATGAACCGCTGGCCCTGCAGGTCCAGATAGCCCGCAATGTCGAAGCGTCCGCCCACAAGCCCGCCCCCCCTCTCATCCGGAGACCATGGATCCTCCCCGGTCCGGGTGGGATTGCGCCCAAACCGCTCTTCAAGCAGCGGAACGGATTTGTAGCTGATCATCCCAATTTGGCGAGCCAGTGCCAGACCGCGCCGCGGAGGACATTGCGGCAGGTAGCGCCCGCTCGCCCAATCCGGATCGTGCAAAATTGCCTGCCGCTGAAGGTGGTTCAGCGCCAGCCCCATCGCCGACAGGGGCGCCACGCCAATCACTAGAGCCCGGTTCACCCGTTCGGGGTTCAGAATCGTCCATTCCAGCGCCTGCATCCCGCCAATCGACCCGCCCAGAACCATCCGCAGCTTTCGGATCCCCAATGAATCCAGCAGTTGCGCCTGCGCCCGCACGTTATCCCGAATCGAAATCAGCGGAAAATCTGGCCCATACGCTTCGCCGGTCGCAGGATTCACCGAGCCCGGTCCCGTCGACCCGTAACAGGAACCAAGCATGTTGATACAGATCACGAAGTCATGGTCAAGCGACAACACCGCCCCTGGCGCAAAGATCTCCGGCCACCACGAGCCCACAAGCGCCGAGCCGGTCAGCGCATGGCACACCAGCACAGCGTTATCCCGCGCTGCATTCAGCCGACCGTAAACCGCGTAATGCAGAGTCGGGTTGGCCAGCGTGCAGCCACACTCCAGCGCCAGGTGCTCAGGCAGCACAAAGTCGCCTTCGTAAGTGGGATCCAGAACCTTCGTACTACCTCCAGTTTGAGCAGGCGCGGCGACGGTCCCGGTTCGGCTTTCGCTCATATCTCTTCTTATTGTGCAGCATGGCCCTCTGTCGTGCCCTTCAGCCTGTTACCAACGATGGGCTGGCCAATCCATCGCCAACCCCATCGTTCGTAGCAAATCTCTAAAGCACGTGTCCGTTCGCAGCTCCAATCGCCGCGTTCAGATCGGAAATTTGATCGCGAACATCCTCAATCCCCACCGAAAGCCGCACCAGTTCAGGAGTTACCCCCGTCGCCGCCTGCTCCTCTACCGAAAGCTGCTGATGCGTGGTCGAGGCCGGATGGATCACCAGGGACTTCGCATCCCCGATGTTCGCCAGAAGCGAAAACAGCTTCAGCGAGTTGATCAGCTTCTTGCCTGCCTCGTAGCCGCCTCCCTCTGCGCCAGCTTTGATGCCAAACGTCACCAGTGAGCCCTGTCCATCCGGCAGATACTTCTTCGCCCGCGCGGCGTATGCACTCGACGCAAGCCCGGGATAGTTAACCCAGGCCACCCCCGGATGCTTCTCCAGGTGCTTGGCCACCGCCAACGCGTTCTGCGAGTGCCGCTCCATCCGCAAATGCAGCGTCTCAATCCCCTGCAACAGCAGAAACGCGTTAAACGGCGAAAGCGCCGCGCCTGTGTCGCGCAACCCCTGCACGCGCGCCTTCAGAATAAAGGCCAGGGGCCCGAAAGCCTCCGTGTAGGAAAGCCCATGATACGAGGGGTCCGGCTCGGTAAAGTCCTTGAATCGCCCCGAAGCAGCCCAATCGAACTTGCCCGCGTCCACTATGATCCCGCCAATAGCCGTCCCGTGACCGCCCAGGAACTTCGTCGCCGAGTTCACCACAATATCCGCGCCCCACTCAATCGGCCGCACCAGCGCCGGCGAGGCAGACGTATTGTCAATCACCAGCGGCAGCTTGTTCTCGTGCGCAATCGCCGCCAGTTTCTCAATGTCTGCAATATCCAGCTTCGGGTTGCCCAGCGTCTCCGTATACACAGCGCGCGTCTTGCCGTTGATGGCCTTCCGCAGCCCGTCGAAGTCGTCCGCGTCCACAAACCGGACCGTAATCCCCAGTTTCGGCAGCGTGTAGTGGAACAGGTTGTACGTTCCGCCATAAAGTGAAGTCGTCGAAACAATCTCATCTCCCGCCGAGGCAAGCGTCACTGCAATCAGCGTCTCCGCCGCTTGGCCTGAAGCCGTCGCAAGCCCCGCCACTCCGCCCTCAAGTGCCGCCACGCGCTTTTCAAACACATCCGTCGTGGGGTTCATAATGCGCGTGTAGATATTCCCAAACTCCTTCAGCGCAAACAGCCGCGCCGCGTGGTCCGCATCCTGAAAAAGATAAGAAGTGGTTTGGTAAATGGGCACAGCCCGCGATCCGGTTGTCGGGTCGGGGACCTGGCCGGCGTGGACGGCAAGGGTGGCAAACTGCTGCTTCTCTTCAGACATGATCGACTCCTTCAGGTTTGTGTGGTTGGGTTTCGCTTGGCGGCGGGGAAGCTGCGCGGACCACACCACAATGAAAACGGCCCGCATCCTATTTCGGGACCGGGCCGCTCTGCTTCAAGATCGGTTGCGTTAACGCATGAGCCGTTCCCAAGCCACACGGACAGGTCCCCTGACCATAAACATACACATGGCCATGGCCTCAATTCCGTATTTCCCTGAGTTCAGCATTGCAGAAAGTATCAAGCGGCGATGGTGCGCATGTCAAATGATTTTGGCTCAGGCGGTTGCAACTATTGATCCGGCAAGCAAATACTGCTAAGCGGCATATGCGACGAGTGGATCTTTGAAGAAGGCTTTGATTCTTTCAGGATTGGTCTCGATAGCGGCCATGTGATTGGTTGCGG
>Ga0307377_10001322_pt1 | contig 32017 bp, 30 predicted proteins | sample TR3MG_FD_202535 | JGI IMG/M metagenome (GOLD analysis project Ga0307377, IMG submission 202535) | Soil microbial communities from Risofladan, Vaasa, Finland - TR-3 | ecosystem: Environmental > Terrestrial > Soil > Coastal area > Acid sulfate soil | place: Finland: Risofladan, Vaasa | collected... | reverse complement strand
TATAGACCATGACGAGAATTGCCCAGTTAAGATTCTTGAGGAGAAGCTATGAGCAAGGAACAACTATACAAATTCATTTGGGGCAATAATCCCGACCGCGCCAAGATGAAAGGCCGAATATGCAGGGTAATAGCCCGCGCCAAGATGAACAGTTGTTGGATTGAGTTTATCGACAATGGTCAACAGGAATGTGTCAGCAGAAATTCTTTGAGGAAATACAATGAGCAGTAAATCAAAAATCGAGTGGACAGAATCTACCTGGAACCCTACCGCCGGATGTACGAAATGCAGTCCGGGCTGTGATAACTGCTACGCCGAGAGGATGGCGAGGAGATTGGCCCAAATCCCAGGCTCGCGGTGGAAATATAATTTATTCCGGGATGGATGGGGCCCAGCCCCGCTATGCTGTTACCAAGAACTTGAAATCCCTCTCCATTGGAAGAAGCCCCGCAGGATATTCGTATGCTCTATGTCTGACCTGTTCCATCCTAAAGTGCCGTTTGAGTTTATAGAAAAGGTGTGGAAAGTCGCTTCAAAATGTTGTGGACGAGATTTGGGGCATACGTTTTTATTCCTTACCAAGAGACCCCAACAGATGTTAAAATTTACCCAATGGCTGGCAGGTGATGATGATATTTCCATTGCTGAGTGGCCGCATAATTGCCATCTCGGCGTATCAATATGCAACCAGAAAGAAATGGATGAAAAGTGGCCCATTTTGCGAACTATACCTGCGGCGGTTAAATTCATAAGTTTTGAGCCAACATTGAGTCTCATTGATTGTAATAGACATTACTGGCGGCCAATCATTGAAACAAGTGAGCAAGACCCATTGGGAGAAATTGTAGGTAGCGAACCAGAAGAAAGGCCAGATTGGGCAGTTATAGGCTGTGAATCGGGGCCAAAGCGCAGAGAAATGAAAGAGTTGTGGATGAAAATTCTGGTAGAACAACATCAAAACGCGCAAGTTCCTGTATTTGTCAAGCAATTATCTATCAACGGCAAAGTCAGCCGCGATATGAACCAATGGCCTGAATGGGCAAGAGTAAGGCAGTATCCGAAATGACAACCTCCCCCTAAAGCCTTAAAAAATCTTTTAAGGGGCAAACACCCTTTAATTACAACTCTTCCTTGCATAATACCCGATTTTGTGGTATAATACGCAACCGTGAAGCCTCAAAACGACAAGGACGCCGAATGGTCACAGGGTGTAAAAATCAGTGGAGGCTATTGTTGCGAGGGGTGCGGAGAGCTTGACAGGAATTTCCTCGAATCCTGCCACATAGAACCCAAAGAGATATTCCCCCAATTACGGCACGAACTGGATAATGGGAAATGTGGTTGTCTCTGGCTTCACGCATTTATGCACAGGGTTGACATTTCAGTTCAGAACCTTATACTTATGAGGTTGGTCAGAAAGCTCACAGAAAGACTTTACCGGCCATTAACAAACTGTCAGAAAAGATTATTTGGTATTGATAATGAAGAAGCATAAAAAGGCAGGGGCGGCGAAGAAACTTACAAAGAATAAAGTCACTGCCCTTGCCAGTTCAAACAAAGACAGGTGGGACAAGTTCTGCTTTGAATACGTGAAGGATTTTGATAGAACCGGAGCGGTTGAAAAAGCTGGTTTTAAGTGCAAGACTCACAATTCACGCAAAAGAGTAGCACTCAGGCTTCTGTCTACTAATGTCTACTGCCAAGAGAAGATATACAATTTACTCAAAGCACAGGAAAAACGGGCGGAAAAAACAGCAGACCAGATAATCAGGGAGATGGAGAAACTGGCCTTTTCTAATATCGAGGACTATCTAAGCTTCGGCGCCAAGGGAATCGTATTAAATGAATCCTCAAAGCTCACCAGGGAGCAACTGGCGGCCATATCAGAGGTTTCAGATACACATACCAAACACGGCCAATTGAAGCGGACCTTCAAGCTATACGACAAGAAAGGTGCTTTGGTAGAGCTGGGCAAAAGATTTAGATGTTTCCCGAATACTCAGACAGTAGATATTGGTGCAGCTCAGAGTTTAGCGGACATAGTAGCGATTATGATGGGCAAAGATGGTAGCAAAGACTGAAACAGAGATGGAGCAGATTTACGACCGCATTATCGGGTTCAGGGACGACCCGGTTGGTTTCCTTCATGTTGTATTGGGTTTGCCGAAATCGAATGTCTGGCCGAAGATGGTCGAAATCCTCGAATCGGTAAGGGACAACCAGTTTACGGGCGTAAGGGCTGGTCACTCAGTCTCAAAGACATTCACATCCGGTCGCGTAGTTCCCTGGTTCAAGACCTGTTTTCAGCCATCTACAATAATAACAACCGCACCATCAGATAATCAGGTCCGCCATCAGTTATGGCGAGAGATACATTCTGCTTACGCAGGTTCAAAGGTCCCATTAGGGGGCAAACTGACTACCTTGCAATGGGACGTCAAACCAAGCAAGGAGGTGCTGACTAACTTAAACCCTGAAGAACGTAAATTATGGGAGAAGAATTTTGCTATCGGTTTCTCGACTTCGCCGGACACAGCCACCGAACACGCTACTAAGATGCAAGGCTGGCACAACGAATGGTTGTTGGTTGTATTGGATGAGGTTTGTGGGATTATTCCGCAGATATGGCGAACCGTGATGGAGGGACTGATTATTGACGACCAATGTAAAGTGTTGGCAATAGGCAATCCAACCGACCCGGAATGCGAATTTGCCCGTGCCTGCCACAGCAGCGACATAGAAAAGATGGAGGGCAATGAAACATATATGAGTGATGCCGGCTGGAACATTATAACGGTAGCGGCCACGGACACACCGAATTTTAAGGAAGGGCGCAAGGTAATACCCGGACTGGCCGGCAGGGATTATGTGGCCCGAATTGTTAAGAGGTATGGAGAAAACGGCGATGGTACAAGAATCAGAGTCAAAGGTTTATTCCCGACACGAAAAGAAGGGACTTATTATGGTTATCAAGTGGCAGCCGCCAAGCGAGAGAGACGTATCGCTGAGTATCCCTGGGACAATTCTGCACCAGTCTTCACTTTCAGCGACACCGGAGATATGTTCACCGCCACCATCTTTGTCCAGTTTATTAGAGAGCGGATACGAGATATTGACGATTACTGGGACAATGAAGGATTAGGAATCCCCTCATGGTGTACGATGTGCCAAGGAAAGCCCTATACATATGGTGGACACTTTGTCGGCCCAGAGTTGGCCTTTGGTACATCAGGGCGGGCACAGACGGGCAGAAGCACGATAGACATAGCCGCAAGCCTCGGATTCAATTTAGTACCAGTCGTGCCTCATACCTTTGATAACGGCATTGAGGCGGGCCGATCTATTTGGGGTTTAATGGACATAAACAAGGAAAAATGCCGAACTTATGTAATGGCGATGGCTGGATACGGCAAAAAGAAGAATATGGCCTTAAGTACAGACGAGGAAACAGTTTATCACGACCAGCCGGCAAAGACATGGCACAGGCACTTTGCAGACGCCCACAGGCATTTAGCCATTGCATACAGATATATGGCGATAGGCGATGAATTTTTAGGCTTGACAAGTCCAGAACCATCTGTTAAAAGAAAGATAGTCAAAGACCCGGTTGAAGGTTTATTGAATGTATAAGAAAACTTTGATAATCATAATAATAGTATTAGCATTGGCGGTATTTTTGCCAGCCAAATCAAGCAATCAATGGTGTTTGAGGATATGGAGAATAAATATAGGTTGGTTCGACAAAGATTGTGTAGGTATTGAAACATATCATGGCACAGGTCGAGTAAAATTTGCTTGGAACTACAGCTACGGAACGTCAATTCGATACATAGATAACAAATGGCAGGAAATAGAGGAAGATTGGCCCTTGTTTGGTTTCACAAAGTTTTAGGGAGCTATAATAATGAGGTACTTATTCCACACTAAATGGTCGATGCGTTATTTCGGGGGTGGGAGTTCAAAGGCTCCTGAATTGGCGGCATTGCCCGACCCGTCCCCGATACCTATTGAGGTTGACGCTCATAAGGCCCAGGAAGACGTAAGAAGGAGGCTATCAAAGGCAAAAGGCAGGCGTGCAAGCACCGCAGCCGGTTTTTTGACCACTCCGCCGATTGTATCAAGCCTTGCCTTGGAGGATAAATTAGGTTAGAATAAACAGAAGCTACAAATGGGTAATAATAACGGCTGTGCGGAGCCGCACCCCGCCAGCCGTTTTTTATTGCCCAAATTAAGGGACTTGAATGTTTGACCTGACCAAAAAGACCGACCCTGAAAAAGCAAAATTCATTCTGAGCCTTCATTCAACGCTCAAGAGTGAACGGCTCATCTTCGAGCCTTTGATGGAGGCCAATGAAAAGATATTCACACCGCGCAGCTACAAGTTATTGAAGGACGGAAAGAAAGAGAACCACGGCGCCGCGGTCTACACGGGTGTTCCTGAATCCGCCAAGAACAAGTTTGTCCGGGGCGCTGTGGGATACCTGGTGAGTAGGGAGCCGTGGTGGTTGAGAATGACTCAAGCCGACCAAGTCCTCAAGCACAATGACGAGGTAAAGAATTATCTGGATGAGTACAACGAGCAGCTTAAATACTCATTCGCCCAATCGACATTCTACAAGGCACTTCCTCATTGTATCGAGGACGGAGTAACCACTGGTCCGGGTACATTGATGCCCGAATACAACGAAGCAGAGCACAAGGTATATTACAAGCCCAAAAACCACTGGCGGGTATGGTTAAAGTATGATAATTGGGGCAGGCTTATAGCATATCACGAGGAATTGGAGATGAGTGCCATCGACGCCCTCAATAAGTTTGGTAAAGACAAATTACCCAAAGCCTTGGTAGCTGCCGCTGAAGGTAAACGCGGCAAGCCATTCGATGAATACCCATTCATTTATGCAATCTACAAAAACCCGAACCACGACCCCGAAAGCATAAGAACTGAGGATTTACCCTATATTGGTTATTATTTGTGTCTTTCTAACACAGGTATCAAAGGTAGTTTGGTAGAGGAATTAGGGCGGCCCTGGACTGCGATAGTTCTACGGATAAATGCAGAAGACGGATTGAACTACAACACGCACCGAACACTGGCGGCAGAGGCTCTCACAGAGAGCAAGATAACCAACAGTCTCGGCAAGGCAAAGCTCAATCTTGCACATAAAGAGGCGGACCCGCCGTTGTGGGGGCCTAAAACAATGGCGAATAAGGTCAATCGTAATGCCGGCGGCTATACAGGCGTAAACGACCCCATTCGAGACAAGATACAGCGTTTGGCGGAAGCTGCCAATTGGCCTTATACCGATGCGGAGATGAAAGAGAGGGACTTAGTAATTGAGGACAAATTCTTTGTGCGGTTCTTCGAGCTGCTCAGTCAAGAGGATTTGCCACAGATGACGGCGTTTCAGGCGAGTTTGATGTCAGGAGAAAAAGCCGTATTGATGGGGCCTATCACGGAACCTATCGAAGAGGATGTGCTGACTCCTGCCGTAGACATTCAGGCCGCCGTTGAAACAGATGCTTTTCTGATGCCTGAGCCGCCGGGCGTACTCTTTGAATCCGCGGCGAAAACCGTAAAACTGCTCACCGAGTTCGATGGGCCGCTAACGCAGTTGAGACGCAACCTATTGACCAGCAAGGGAACGCTGACAGGCCTTGGAGTATTGGGTGAAGTTCTAAGGGTATTCCCGAACGCGGCCCGCAAGATTAAAGACCTTGAATTGGTAGAGGATGTAACAATAGATTCCGGCGGCAAGCAGAGATGGTTCAGGTCTGACGAGGAAATGGTAGAGCTTGACAAGGCTATTCAACAGAAGGAAGAACAGGTGGAGGCTCAGCAGGGTTTATTGGAAGCTGCCAAGGCGGCGCCCGGTGTATCCGGCCCGGTCGATAAGGACAGTATATTAGCTAAAGCAGGCGAGGTAATGGGAAATGCGTAAAGGTATGACAAAGATAAAAAACAGTATAGTTTTTTGGTTTCGTCATACAACAGGATTTTGGACAATGTTTGACGGTCGATGGCATCACGTCGCCATTGTATTCAGGCGATTCGGCAAAAGCGAATACTATTTAGATGACGATATGTTATGGCAGAGTTAGGTAATTTAAGAACAGGAGAATAACTATGACAGCGAAAAAAGAAAAGGTGTTAGTACGGCCTGCTAAGTATGCAGATGAACCCAAAGTTGACTTGGTAGCGTGTGAGCGAGAGCTTCGCGGGTATATCAAGCGAGATGGGAGTGGGTTCCGCAAGGACATTTCCGAGGCCGGTAAGAAGCGGGCGAAACAAATGCTCAAGCTGCTGAAAAGAAAAGAGCTTGTGTGGGACGAAAACATTATACCAGTATAAGAGAGGCTGGAAAATGGACATAAGGAATTATGAACACGAGGTAAGGACGTTATTTGCAATCGCAAAAGCCAACGGCGATGCAGACACAGGATTGAAGTTGTTAATGATGCTGGTTGCTATAGAAGAACCGATGAAAAAGGATTTTGAAATCCCGCGTTCAGTAAAATCAATTATTGACAGGGAAAGTTAAGGAAGGAACAAATGGCAAAGACAAGAGAACAGTTAGAGGCTGAACTGACAGCCGCAAACCAAACAACGGCGATACTTCAGAAGAGATTGGATGCGGTCGGCGCCAATAAGATACCGACCGCCGCAGCCCTGAAGGAGAAGGGCAAAGGTCTAAAGTTGACACGGGCGGAACAGTTACATATAGACCTTGAAACTGCAATTGGGATGGGAAAGGAAAGAATAGCCGAGTTTCATAAAGAACTGGCGGATGCTCTTGACAAGGCGCTGGATGTCCAGGTGGAAATGGCGGAAGGCAGATTACCGGGTCTGCGTTACCTGATAGCGATGGAGAACGAGATTCACAAATACGTCAAGCGCGGCATACGGAAACAGCGCACCAAAGAAGGCGCAGGAACGAGGATGGCCAAGGTGGGCGGTGGTTATCGCAAAGGCTTGTCGGTAGACCTGAAGAAGTTTGCACAATCGCTGCTCGTATTGATGGGCAGGGACACTAAAAAGCCCGTCTGGGACGAAAGAATACCTGTGCCCGGCCTTGCGAGATTGGACATAAATGGCTGAGTGGTATAACAAAACTTCTGATTTCACAGACAGGGACAAGCAGTTTCTTCTTTTGGCCTATAGGAATACTCTATGCAATTCAGCCGAAGGCCGCCAGGTATTGTGTCATCTAAAGACAATGCTTGAGGATACTCTGGATAAATCAGATGCGGAGATTATAGCGGCAAGACAACTGCTCGATGCCATTTTTAACAACTGCGGCATAACCGACAACATGAAGATTATCAATGCCCTGTCAGGCGTGGCGTCCAGTTTTGATATACCTAAAAGAGAAGAAAAAGACCTCTTGAATGTAGGAGATAAGCAATGATAGATGAGGAAGGCAATTTCACCGAAGAATTTAACGAAGCCCTGCCTGGTATGCTTGGTTTGGAGAAAATGGAGCATGAGGACGGCAAGCCGATTAAGATGTTCGAGAACACTCCGAACCTTGGCTCACTGGTCAAGATGGCCTTTGATACAAAAACGGCTATGGGCAAAAAAATGGAGAACGTCATCCAGAAGCCGGTTGAAGGTGCAAGTGAGAAGGACATTGCCAAATACATGGCCGAACTGGATGCGGCAAGGGGCGTCCCGACCGAAGCCCAGAGCTACGAGTTCCCTTTAGGTGAGGGCGAAACCGAAGAAACAATGTACACCCCTGAGCATATCACGGCATACAAAGAGTTCGCCAAACAGCACAACATACCGGCATCTGTTTTCACTGATTTCGTCCAAATCAACAGGAAACTCGCCAGTGAACAGGCGGCGGTCATAACTAAAGTGATACAGGACGCCGAGACTAAAGTAATTGAAAAGGTCAAAACAGACCATCCGGGCGAGAAACTTGGAATCGCCGGCAAGCAGGTATTTAATGCCCTGAGCAAATTCAATAAGAACAACCCTGAGTTCTTAGCCAAAATGAAAGAGCAGGATGTATTCAATAACCCAACCGATTGGCAGAGGTGGAAAAACGCCGGAGTAACACCGCAGAACTTCCAAGCCTGGCTGGAGATTGCCCAGGAACTGAAGATAAGCCATTCGGTAGATGGTGCGCCCGGCGGAGGCGGCGGGACAGAATTAAAGGACATTCTACCAAAATCGGCAGAAGCTTTGGGAGTAAAGTAATGGAACTAAGCGAAAGTAACTGGGAAGCGCAAAGCGATGCTCGCACTCTGGCTGAGGCCGATGCCATAAGAAAAGACGAGCAGAGACTTGGTAAGGCAACAGCGGCGGCAGTCGGTCTTGCGAAAAAGACTCAGGCCGAAGCCACTTCCCTGAGTAAGATAGCGAACCAACAGATATTCCCAAAATCAGCAAAGGCACTGGGTATAAATGATAATGACCAACAAAAAACCTGATGACAAAAAGTTAGTCGTCAAGAACGAGGATTACATAACCGCCTTGTATTGCATATTGCAGAGTATGAAAGACCAAGACCCAATAGTTATCAACGCTAAGGCTTTCAGGGAACTGTCATTCTGCAAGGAAAAGATAAAGGTTGAGTACAACGCCGATTTAGATGCTTACAGATTTAGCTTGAAAGATTTGAAAAGAAAGCGTACAATATTAACAAAGAGTAAAAGGTTGGTTTTACCGCCATTTTAACTGGACTATCTAAATGACCCAGTAGAGACATATCAGACTATCGCGCAAGCGACCTGATGCTGAGTGGCTAAAGTGGCCACCGCCGAGTAGGCGCAAAGCATTAGGGGAACCCGCAGTCAGCGGACTATTTCCCGAAATAAATTGACAACTAATTTATTTAAGGAGTAGTCCAATGACTGAAATCAAATTAACTGAGTACATAGGTCTTGTTGACCTGGCCCAAAGAGAGCACAACGAGAAGCTATTGCCGCTTATCAATATGCTCGGCCAGCGGCTTGATATTATAGCCGATGCCTCATGGCAGGAATGTAACGACGGCACAAGTCACAAGGGCAACAGGGCCTCTACCGAGCCGACAGGCCAGTACAGGGCTTATGATGAGGGCGTTTCACCGGAGGCCGGCAGCTCAACACCGTACGAAGAGCCTACCTGTATGCTGGATGGCATCCAGAAAACCGATGTCAAGAAGATTCAGCATCGCTCTAACCCTCTGGCGGTTCTGGCGCAGTATGTCGGTCAATATCTTGCCGGTATGGCAAAGACCTTTGTCGGTGATATTTTCAACGGCGACAGGTCCGTAGACGGCAAGCAAATCAATGGCCTTGAGACCCGCTCTGATTATAACACCCTGAGTTCTGAGTATGTCTACGACAATTCCGGCGGCAATGCCTCTGCCACAGAGAATAAGACCTCGATGTGGTTACTTGGATTTGGTAACGACACCAAAGTTTCTTTCATTTATCCTCAGAACGATGCCCCGGGCGCATTCAGCCTGGAGAATCCCAACGTTGCAGGGCTGGGTATCAGAGTCAAAGACCTTGGCGAGATTCTAACCCAGGACGCTGACAGCAAGGACTTTCTGGCGTTTGTTACCTATCTTGAGGCCCACTTCGGTCTTTGTATCCATGATGCGCGTTATATCCGCCGCGTAGCCAACATCTCTACCACTAACATTGACGGCGTAGACGACTTCTCATTTGATGAGAACTATATGATTGACGCGATGAGCGACATCCCTGACCTGGAAAACGCCTTCTGGTATGTGCCTCGTATCCTTCGCGCCCAAATCCGCAAACGCGCGAAGGATAGAGGTAATGTGTTCCACACCGAGAAAGACCCGTTTGGCAAATGGCACAATATGATTGACGAGACTCCTATCCGATTGGTGGAGCAGATTTCAATTACGGGTCCGGAAATTACCTAAAAAATATAACTATTCTCTTCTTTAAGGAGAACTAATTATGAGTATGGATTTAAGAACAAGAATTAGCTGGGGTACTGCCGGCGCGGGCCAGGCTGTTACGACCTCAGATGTAAGCGATAATTGTCTCAATCTTGGCGCTGCTGACAAAGAGCTTGGTATCAATAAGCTCATACTTCACGTCGTTGTCAAGAAGGCATTTACCGGCCTCGACAGTGGAATGATTATTCACATAATCGACGGCACTGGCGCCACCGCTGGCGAGATAGATGCGGGCGAAAGAGAGCTGTGTTCTTCCGGCACACTTGCTCAGGCGTTATTTACCACAGCCGGTAGTCATTTCCAGTTGGCCGTTCCGCCCAGAAAGCTGCAGCAGTATCTCGGCGCAAGGTACGAGCCTGTCAGTGAGGCGGGTGTAGCCGGCACTTTAATCTCGTGGTTCGACGAGCAGCCGGAATCAGATGTAACGTCTTAATTTAAGGAGCAAAGACTATGAAAAAGATAATTTTACTTTTGGTCCTGTGGTTTTTGACGGCCCCCTGCTTTGGTGCGATGACCTATTCCATAACCAGCAAGCCGACTAACGATTGGTGGACTGGCCAACTTCCCAATTTTGATGTTGCCTGGGCATGGGCCAAGGAAGTCGAAGACCGCATTGAATATGTAACAGCAAACGGCGCGTTCTTCTTCGACCCCACCGATGTTGCGCCTACGTCATCTGAAGGTATGCTTTACTACAATGATACGTTAAACTCTCTGGTTCTATACAATGGAAGTTCTTGGCAAACAATTGATTTGGCAGGTGGCACAAGCCTTGATTCCTCTTATAATTTAGGGTCAGCAATCACAGTTGACGGCAATCCGATTGCATTAACGGTAGGTTCGGCGGACAACAACTCAGCGCTTACTATTGACCATGGCGAGACAACGAATAACAACGATGCGTTTACAATCGCCCATTCGGGTTCAGGCGATGCTATCCAGGTAACGGTTGCGGAAACGGACGGTGTTGCTTCGCGGTTTATCGCCGCTGCATCTCAGACAACCTCGTTATCGGTACTCGATTCGGCAACGAATAATTGGGACGGTGCCGACAACGTAGGAATGGTGCATATCAGCGACGATACCGCCCTGATTCATGCAGGAGCAAGTCTGTTGAATGTTACCCACGCCACCGCGCAACCCATTACAGGGGCCGAGGGTTTTTTGGCAAGGTTTATTTCGACTGGCACGGCACAAACCAACGCTCATGCCGTTGAAATAGAGACTACCAATACCCAGCCTGCGCTAATGTTAAACAACCTTCTTACTATTACCGGCACAAACAGCACCGGAACATTAGTGGCTATTACCGGAGCAGATACTACCGGCAACACCGACACTATGACAATTGCACATTCGGGAACCGGTGCCGCTCTCAAGATTACAAGCTCTGAGGCAGACACACAGCTAATCGAGCTTGCATCGGCGGCAAACCAGACGACATGGCTTGAACTTATTGATGGCTCTACCGGGGACTGGATTGGTGCCAACGATGTAGGTATGCTCCATGTTCAAGGTGACACGGCAGGTGCCAACGCAGGCGCTTCGTTGTTGCAGGTTACAAACTCCGCGCAACCAATATCGGCCGCCGAAGGGTTTCTGGCCCGTTTTGTTGACACAGGAACGGCAAGGACTAATGCCCATGCTGTCGAGATTGAAACGACCAACACTACACCGGCTTTAATGCTTAACAATCAATTAACTATAACCGGCGCTGATTCGGCGGGTATCCTGATGGCAATTACAGGCAATGACACCACGGGAGATACCGATACGGTTACGCTCAACGGTGCAGGTTCAGGAGATGTGTTGCAGATTACGGCCGATGATGCTGATAGTGTCGGATTAAAAGTAATCGCGGCGGCTTCTCAGACAACTTCTTTGGCGGTATTTGAAGGCTCTACAAGTAACTGGGACGGAGCAGACAATATTGGTATGGTGTATATCACCACCGACGATCCTGTTATTCATACAGGAGCGAGTTTGCTAAACGTAACTCAATCTGGCCAAGCGATTGCTGCCGCAGAAGGCTTTTTGGCGAGATTTATCGCATCTGGAACTGCCCGCACGGATGCGACGGCGGTTGAAATTGAGGTTGCAGCTACACAACCCGCATTAGCCGTAAATGGTATAACCAAGATAAACGGTCAGGACGCGGCGGGCGCGACCCTCTTTCAAGTGGCCGGTGTAGGTGCTTCCGGCAATGCCGATGCGATGCTTATTTCCAACACCGGTTCAGGTAATTGTTTGCAAGTAACCCCTGGTGAAGTGGATTCCGGCGGAATAAATGCGACTTCGTTAGCATCGTCTACCGTACCAATGATTAACCTCGATGGAGCCACTAACAATTGGGACGGCGCAGACAACATAGGCCAACTAACACTTACTCAGGATGACGCTGTAGTCCATACCGGGGCAACTCAGCTTATGGTCCACAACACCGGAACTACTATTGCTGCCGCAGAAGGTTTCCTTGCAAGGTTTGTTCAGGACACCGGAGCTGCCGTTACAGATGCGTACGCGGTAGAAATCGAAGTTACTGCAACGACCGGAGCTTTTAAGGCAGATGGACATTGTTTGATAGACGACGACCTTTATGTAAACGGTACTTTAGCTAATCCGGTTACAGCAGGCACTAAGGTTGTAGCAGGTGTTCCGGTTTTGATTGAGTTTAGGCCAACCGCGGCAGAGACATTAACATACACCGTTCCAACAGGATACGATTTGATTGTCACGGACGCCCACGGATGGAAGATCGCCGCTGCCGGCAGTGGCGCCAATGACGATATAAACTTGCAACATAACGACGGCTCGGCTGCAAATATTTTCGATGCCGAGGAACTGGACAGTGTGGGCGACAAGGCAAGATTTGTTTTCGATAATCTTGATGATGCCGAGAACGAACTGGAGGCTGGCGAAACCCTGGACTGTGTGACACAAGAGGCCAGCTCTGTTGACTGTATTATCGTTGTAACAGGTTATTTGAAAACAGCAGACTAAGTTTAATGGGGCGGACTTAACCGCTTTAGTATTAACGGGGCCGGGTAATTCGGCTCGGCCCCATTTTAAGGATATGTTATGAAACGCATCCTGTTGGTGTTGTTTTTATGCAGTAACTGCTGGGCTGGCGTCATAGCACAATGGAAGCTGAACGATAACGCTTTAAGCACAACCGTTGTAGATTCTGTCGGCCCTCATAACGGGACGTTTAAGGACGCCACCGGAGACCCCAACACCAGCGCACACGATTCTACAGGCAAAATCAACGGCGCTTTGACTTTTGACGGTATAGATGATTACGTCGAAGTAGGGGATTGCTCTGCGACGGGAAATGTTGATTCTGTAGCAATGTGGGTTAAACAAACCAGTGCTCTGAGCGACCCTCTTGTTATTATAAGGGTGAGTACATCTGACTTTATTTATATTCAATCAGAGACATTAGTGTCTAATTGTCACGCATCAGATGTTCACTATATTGACGGCATATTGTCTTCTACTGTAACTGCCGGTAGTTGGCACTTTATCGTTGTGGTAATTCCAGCAGGCGGAGTCAGCCCTACAGGAGTTAGAATTGTCAACACAACTTATGACCTTTTCTTTTCTGGTCTCATAGACAATGTAATATTCTTCAATAAAGAGCTTACGGCCTTAGAGGTCAGGCGTCTTTATAACGGCGGGGCCGGCACCGAATATGTAGGCAGGACAAATCTGAGGACGCGCTATACGAGCGGTTACGGGTTCAATTATCGAAACAGGTACAAATTTTAAGGAGCAAAAGTATGAAAAATCAAATAGGTAGAGCAATCGGAGTGATGATGTTCTTATTGGTGGGACTGGTGATAATAGCCGCCCTGTTAAAGCCGACTAAGGCAGTCCCTCTTGACACATATCATTCAAGCTGGCATTTGGTACGTGAAACCGCGGACGAAGATGCCGCCGCCTTTGCGACAGAATATAATTTGACTACTGAAGGCAATTTTGCCAATAAGGACAGTTCAACGGTTCTTGCCGGCGGGCCATTCCGGATACGGTCTGTCAATGCCGGTGTCGGTGCAAGTGAGGGCTATTCCATTGGAAGCGTGTGGATGTTTGCTATCTGCGGAAAGAACTACAACAACGTAGATGACACCTTCAGTTTCAATATCATAGGCTGGAGCAAGACGAATGGAATGTTACAAGTCATAGCCGAAGGGGACGGGGTGCTCGGAACGCAGGCCGTCATCGTCTATCCGGACGGCGGAGATGCCGTAGGCGAACTCGTATCAGAAACGGGCGTCGCTTACGACCATACGGGCGGAGCGGAGGATACATATTTTACCGTGACCAATGAAGGATTTGACGGCGCTGTTGCCGGAATGCTGGCCTATGTTACAGGAACGAATATCACATCGGGCTATTACCAGGTAACAGTCGTAACCGACACTAATAATGTCAAAATTGCCGTTACTGCCACCGATGACAACGACGATTCCACCGTCCAGATAAACCCCGCATTTTGGGCGGACACAATCAATCTTGACGAGACCACCAAGTGGCCTTCGGTTGAAAAATATAATTCAGGCGATAATGAAGTGGCCTTTATTCTGGTGGATACTACCGGCCTGGAGTGGATTCAGTTTGTTATCTACGCCGCCGATGCTGCCACCAATGAAGAGGCAGGAGATATTACAGTCTTCGGCAGGAGATACTAATGGCCAGTAAGCTTCAAATAATCAATGTGTCTTTGTCTTTGGTGGGTTCTAAACAGATAACATCGTTAAACCCAAGTGAAGTCAACGGGAAGACCGCTGTTGCTTTGTATCCCGTAGCCCGATTAGAGGTCTTTGACTTGCCTATAGATTGGCATTTCGCCACGACCCGAACTCAAATAGCAAAAAGGACAGAAGACCCTGCATTCGGTTATGACCACATGTATAACCTGCCGACCGGCTTCAGGCGGATTCTCGCCCAGGTGGACGAGGACGGCGATGAGGTTGAATATGAATGGCGGCGGGAAGTCTATATCACTGATGCCGATAAGCAGTATGATGTAATGCTGACCGACCAGGATTCTCCGATATATATAAAGTACATCGTTGACCGTCCAAATGAGGGGGTTTATCCGGCCTGGTTTGCCAAACTCATTTACCTGAATCTTGGTTTTATGTTAGCTGAACCATTAAAGAAGGACAAAGCCAAAGCACAGGATTTGTTTAAGCTCTACGAACATTCTCAAACAGATGCCGAAGCGGCCAACGCGCTGGAGATAGGCAAAGTCAGCGATAAGAATGTAAATCTGCTCAAAGGCAATACGGACGTTATTGACGCCGCCGAGGGGACAGAATCTACAACCGAAGAAACCGTACTCAAGGTGATTGAATGAAACGGCTATTACTGATATTACTACTGACTTCTACCTGCGATGCGGCGTTTGACCGTGACATATTCGGTGGAGACCAATGGCAGCATCGTTCTATTCTTGACCTTTTGGTGCCGAGTGGCACTAATGACAACGCGCTTTTACACTGGAGTTCTTCAAAATGGTCGGCCTCTGACCCAAACAATCTCGGATGGAACGATTCCAACGATATTCTTACTGCAAGTGGCTTGAACTTAACGATGCCGTCTCAATATTATTTATTCGGTGGTAGAGGTTCGGCATTGACTATTCAGGGGCAGACGAGCACTTATGGGGCTGATATTGAGCTTTACTCAAAAGACGGAGATGGTGATGAAGATATAATGATTGGATTGATAGTTACAGGAACGCCTACCGACGTCGACCCTTACGAAGGATTCTATATTGGTTATCATAGAACCCTTGAAGCATATATTCTGGCTTCCAATTCATATACAACGGGCGATGCCGTAACGAACCATCCAATACAAATATATGTAGATGAATATTATAACCAACTGGTTTTAAGTGATGATGGTAATGTGAGTATGTCGGGCAATCTTGGTGTGACGGGTTCTTTATCAACGGCTGGCGATACTATTACAATTGCAACTACAAAAACACCCTCTGGCCCGTCTGATACGGGGACAACGGGCCAGATGGCTTGGGACAGCGATTATGAGTATAGATGCGTAGCAACTAATACGTGGAAACGAGTTGCTTTATCGACGTGGGGGATTCCTGCCGAAGATGTTGTTTACGCCGCTGAAGACGTAATTTATGCAGCCGAACAAGTGGTATATCCATAGGAGCGTATTATGAAAAAAATACCTATAATTATCATTTTAGTAATACTTGTTATATTGGTTGGTGTGGTGTATGCCGACTTGACAGGCACGGAGGGCCTGGCGATAGATTTATCGAGTGCCGGGGCCGGGACTGACTTCACTATTGCCTTCGACCCTACCGAGCTATTCGGCAATCGGACATGGGGTGATGCCTCTACTGATACGATAGTCTGGACATTCAACAGGGCCACCGGGACAGACCCTACCTTCACATTCAACAGCGGCTCGATAGCTTTGCCCGCTTTGACTTTAACAACCGACCTTGCTGTTGCTGAAGGTGGTACGGGAGTTTCAACGTTTACGGATGGAGGGCCGTTACTTGGCTCTGGCGCAGGTGCTATTACTGCAATGTCTGTCCTGGGAGACGGTGAAATAATCATAGGAGATGGTACGACAGACCCGGTTGCTCTTGATGTGGGGTCCTCTACGGCCATTACTATTTTAGGTACAGTGGCAACGGGTGTTTGGCAGGGAACGGCAATAGCCGATGGTTATGTTCCCGACACTATCACAATCGACTTAGCCACCGTAGCTACTACTGTAACTATTACAGATAATGAGGATACAGCCGAAAACAACCCAATAGTCTTTGTGGCTGGCGCAGATCCAAATGGCGGCAACCTTGGCCTTGAATCAGACGGCACAACTCACTACAACCCATCCACTGGAACGATAACAGCTACGGAGTTTGTTGGGGGTGGGGCAGGTCTAACGTCCATAGATGCTGCTACTGGTGATAGTGCAACGGACTTCTTTGACGCCGGAGAGATTGTCGATGCCCGCATAAGTGATACATTGACATCAAGCACTTGCACAGGAACGTCTGCTGTAGCTACAGGGGTTACTTGTACTGATAATGATACCGAAGCCCTTGCCTGTCCGATAGTGTTTGTGGACGGGGCAACTGGCACACAAGGAGCAGAAACAGACGCTAATGATTTCACTTACAACCCATCAACGGGCACAATTACGGCCACCGAATTTTCGGGTGGTGGGGCAAGTTTGACGGCCATAGACGCTGCAACTGGTGACAGTGCTACAGCCTTCTTTGACGCAGGAACTATTGAACACGAATACGGCGGCGTGGAAGCGGATATTTCAAGTTATGACGGCCTTGTGGGAATTAAGGACGGCTCGACCATTGATGTCAATTCATCGGCTGAAATGTTGGCCGCAATTGACGATGAGACCGGGACGGGTGCTTTAGTATTTGGCACTTCACCCACGTTTACAACGGGGATTACAGTACCCAATGACTCTATTAGCGATGAAGAACTTGACGAAGGCGGAACTTTTACGTGGACTGGTATTCACGACTTCACAAGCGTAACAACTACCGTCCCCTGGAAAGTCAACGCAACGGCAGCACCTACTGTCGAAGGTCAGGCGATATGGGAGAGCGACACGGATGAATTGACGGTCGGAGACGGTTCGGTTTCCGTTGTAATTGCGGCAAAGACCAATACCGTCTTTTGCTTCAATATCCACGACATAGATTCCGGTATGGACGATATTAAAATGCCTTTTACGCGGGCGACAACGATTACCAAAGTAACGGTTTTTGTTACTGCCGGAACGAATGTCGTGGGCAGGCTCTATGAAGTTGATGGCGACGGCGATGATGCCGATGCGGTGGGTGTGGAGGAGGCCGATTGGACTTTCACCACAGGAGAGACGGAAGATTCATCGTTCTTTAACGCCACGTTTGACGCGGGCGATTATATCCAGTGGGACACAACGAGCGTAAGTGGTTCGGTAACGGGCTTTATGATTTCAGTAGAAGGATACGAAATTTAAGGAGTAAAACAAAGTGCCTTATATATTAGCGGGCTTTCTGGCTTATAGTTTAATTAGATATATTGTTTGCGAGACCGTTCATCGCTACAAGCGAAGAGGTCTGAGCGAAAAAGACTACCAATACCTGAAATATTTACTTTAAGGAGTAAACTATGAAAAAGTTAATGTTAGCTACGATTATCGTTTTGTTGTCATTACCGATGCCAGCCAATGCAATTCTGGCCAAATACTGGCGGTTGAGAATACAGTCCGGCAGTGCAATGGAGACCTTGACTTACTCCGCCGGTGCGCGCATTGCAGTTCGCTTATCGCCCTGGAAAATGGTGTCGGGCAATCTGTCTTATGGAACAACGATTGTCGATGATATGGGTCTTACCGCCAACGACCCCAATACGCTCGCTGCCGACGCTGAATTAGAAGGAGATGTCGTCGATAACACATCGAATTTGTATTGGGGCGTCAAGGGATATTTTGAGATAACGGCAGATGTAAATCCGACAATCGGAACGTGCTATCTATTCCTCGAAGAGTCGGACGATAATTCTAATTGGCCAAGCGATAAGGCTGATTTTGATTGCGATGAGGATTTGAATTTGCTTTGTGCGTTAACGCTTTCAACGGATGCCGAAGATGAGGCGAGGGGGAAGAACTTTGAATTTTAAGAAAACGATACTAAAAATACTACTATTCTTACTGTTATGTACGCCTGCCTGGTCTATACATTTCTCGGACTCGCTTATGAAGCCCCCGCTCGGCAGGGTTCCGTACTGGCCAGCGTTTGAACAACCTATATTTCTTGGACTTTTTACCGAAGGGGCCGGTTCCCGCGTCAATGATTTAAGCGGGAACAGAAAAGATGGGACTTTAACAAACGGCCCAACCTGGGATGTTGGTAAATATGGTTCTGCTATTAGGTTATCAGGCAGTGAGGTAACGGAAGACCATATTGATATTGGCGACTACTCTCTTTATGAGTTCGGTGATGCTGTAAACGACAGACCTTTTACATTTATTGTCGGATACATACCGGATTCGACTACTGTCGAACATCCTCTTGTGGTAAAGGCTGACACCACTGTTGATGGAGTTTTGGAATATTCTTTTGCTTTAAGAGTTGATTCAGGTTTGGAGCCTTATATCCAGCTTTTCGATGCTGCCGCAACAAAGAGGTTACGAAGATATGGCACTCCGATTTCTAATCCAACCAGTTTTCACCAATTTGCGGCAACTTACGATGGCTCAAAAGCTGCGGCAGGGATTATATTGTACGTTGATGGTTTGGTCAATGTTTCTTCGGACGAGTCTCAACTACCTTATATAGCTATGCACAGCACAAGTGCTCATTTGAGGATTGGTGCAAATTTTTACGACCACGAAACGTATGATGAATTTGCCGATGGGAGATTTGAATATGTAATGATTTTCAACAGAGCCCTATCAAACTCTGAAATCGCATACCTGTATAGAACTAACTGGCCCTGGTTTGCGCCGAGAAACGAATGGTGGGGCGGGATAACAGTAACAACGGCAGGTGGTCAGATTATAATTATAAATATGAACTAATGAAATTAGCATACTTAAAATTCGTTATATTATTGTTGTCGGCCAACTCTTGTTTTGGTTTATCGACGACAATCAATTCTTTCAATTCCGGCGAATTGTCACCTCTTCTTGATGTAAGGACGGACATAGCGAAATACTACAGCGGTTGTCGGACTTTGGAAAATATGCTCGTTTACAGCTACGGCGGAGCGACCCGGCGGCCCGGCACCAAGTACATAGCTTCAGCCAAAACCGCATCCGACAAAATCCGCTTAATTTCTTTTGAATTTGCTCTTACACAGACATATATCGTTGAGGTTGGCGATGAGTATATGCGGTTCTACAAGGACAATGGCCAGATTTTAGAACTATATGGCGTGGAGGATTTAAGTTCTTTGAATAATATCGTCGCCCACTGGCTGCTAAATGACAATACGGCGAGTGATGTGGTGCTTGATGATGATGGTAACACCCATGATGGAATTGCAACGGTGGATGTTTTTAACCTTAACACGGCAGGTAAAGCCGGGACCGGCTGTTTTGATTTAGACGGCCAATATACAGTTGAAATGACAGACCACGACGATTTCAGTTTTACTGATGATTCAGATGATTCTGCTTTTAGCATAGTTTGTTGGGCTTACATAACACCAAAAGGTGATATTCAGACTCTTTTATCGAAGTGGCAGGATTCTGCTTCAACAAGAGAATGGAGACTTAGTTTAAGTAGTGACCGAAAACTACAGTTAAACTTATCTGATACCACTTCGGATTTTTCCGGGAATATAGTGGCACAATGGAAATTAAACGAAGCAGCGGCCAATACAACGGTTCTCGATGCTACCGCCAATAACCACGATGGCACAACACAGGTAGATGACACCGTAGATTTATCAGAAACAGGCAAAATAAGCACCTGTCTTAATTTTGGCGGCGCTGATGCGGTTGTAATTACAGCCGATGCCGATACGTTAAGTTTCGGCGATGCTTCAAATGATAGCGCATTCAGTATTGCCACCTGGGTATATGTTGAACCTTCAACAACAACTCAGCGCATTCTTGCTAAATGGGACAAAACCACCGGGGCCGAATTAAGAGAGTGGGGATTATATATTGATAGTGCTGAAAAACTTACCTTTATTATATATGACGAAAGTGCAAATGCCTACCAGTTGAGATATTCGCATTATGCTCTTTCAACAGGCTGGCATTTTGTTGTGGCCACTTACGATGGCAGAGGAGGTGCCTATGCAGGCCTTGGCATAGATTTATATGTTGATGGTGAGGATGTTGTTGACTTTCGCCTAAGTGCAGGAACATATACGGCGATGGTAAATACTGATACAAAAGTGGTGATTGGAGCACATTATGGTACTGGCGGCACACTTGATTATTATTGGAAGAACAAAATTGATAACGTGATATTGTTTGATAATGAACTTACCCAATCTAATGTTTCTACCCTGTATAATTCCGGCAGTGGTACGGAAACTTTGGGCGCTGCCGAAGTTAGTGCAGTAACGGATGACGCCATTTCTATTGGATGGCATTATCTTGTTTCTACTTACAGTGCACCTGCCGCAGCGACGGCAGCAGACGGTATAATTCTCTATGTAGACGGGGTTGCTGTAGATTCCACAAAAACTAACGATGCGGCTTATATTGCGATGCAAAATGGGGCTGAAGAGATAAGAATTGGCTCACAACGAAATTCTGGTGATAGTGCGAATGAAAATTTCTGGGCGGACAAGATAGATGAAATATCTATTTTTAGTGACGTACTGACTCCTACGGAGGTCGCTTCGTTATATACGGAATTAACTTATGAAATATCGACCCCTTACGACATAGACGATGTTTTTGAATTGCAGACTATTCAGAGCGCCGACACTATGTATATAGTTCACCCCGAATATTCACCCAGAAAATTAACAAGGCTGGCCCATAATTTATGGACATTGGCAGAGATTGATTTTGAACGCGGGCCTTTCCTTGACGAAAACGAAACGGAGACAACTATAACTCCATCGGCCACGACGGGAACTATCACACTGACCGCTTCTGATAGTATATGGAACGCCAATCATGTCGGGGCTTTGTGGCAGATAACCCATATCGTGGCGGCAGAATCGGCAGAAGGGAGTTTCACCGGCGTAGACAATTCTACAACGATAAATGTTCAGTTCGGCAGGACTTTTCATTTTTCAACACATGGAACCTGGACGGGAACAATGCTCCTTCAGCGGAGTTATGATTCCGGTGTCACTTGGGAAGATGTCCGCTCCGTACACTATGAAGGCGACGGCAACATAACATATTCTGATGAGGAAATAGTTGAAGATGCCATTTATCGAGTGCGTATGAACGCCTACACAAGCGGGCCTGCCAGGTATAGTTTGACCGCTCTTAGCCACAAACTTAACGGAGTGGTTGAGATAGCAACATATACATCTGCAACAAGTGTAACCGCTACTGTGGAATATACTCTCGGAGGAACCGGCGCAACGAAATACTGGTCTGAGGGGGCCTGGAGTGTAGACGAGGGTTATCCTTCCACTGTTTCGTTCTACGAAGAACGCCTTGTCTTTGCCGCTACAACCAATAACCCTCAGACCATTTGGTTCAGCCAAACGGCGGACTGGGAAAATTTCCTGATTGGCAACAACGATTCCGACGCCATGAACTACACAATAGCCGCCAACCAGGTCAATGCTATTCGCTGGCTGGCTCCCCAGGACTGGCTGCTCATAGGCACAATAGGAGCGGAGTGGAAAATGGGTTCCGGTTCTATTGAAGAGCCGCTAACTCCGACAAAAGTTACCACGAAACGACAGTCAAGCAATGGAAGCGCTAATCTACAGCCTATAATGGTAGATAATGTCATTCTCTATGTGCAGCGACAGAACAGGAAATTGTTTGAATTGGTGTATTCCTTCGAGGCCGACTCTTTTGTTTCTCCTGATTTGACTGTTCTTTCCGAGCATATAACAGGTTCGGGAATAACGCAGATGGCGTATCAAAAAACACCCGACCCTATTTTATGGTGTGTTACAGACGATGGCGATCTGGCCACGATGACTTACAAGAGAAGCCAGAACGTTGTCGGTTGGAGTAAGCAACTATTTGATGGCGATGTCGAAAGTGTTGCAGTAATTCCGGGCGATGATGAAGATGAGGTTTGGGTTTCGGTAGAAAGAACAATTGGCGGCTCTTCCGTTAGATACATTGAGCAGTTCCAGCCGCGAGACTGGGGAGCTAATCAGGGCGATGCCTTCTTTGTAGATTCCGGCCTTAGCTTTGACGGTGGAGAAGCCGTTACTATAACAGACATCACACAGGCTTCACCTGCGGTAGTGATGGCAACCTCTCATAATTTCAATGATGGTGAGCAGATACGGATAATTTCCGTGGCGGGAATGACGGAAGTAAACGATGAAGTTTATACTGTAGATGATGCAACCATTAACACCTTTTCATTGGAGGATGCAACCGGCTCTGTTGATATAAATTCAACGGGTTTTACCGCCTACGCATCCGGCGGTTCAGTTGAGCAGGTGGAAAATACATTTACGACATTATCGCATCTCGAAGGCGAGACTGTTTCTGTCGCCGGTGACGGAGGCTATGCCGGTTCCCATACGGTCGCAGGCGGCACAATAACTTTGGATGATTATTATAACAAGGCCCATGCGGGCCTGCCTTATACGAGCAAATTGAAGCCGATGCGTCTCGAACTAAAGCAGAGCCAGAACCTACAGGGGAAAACAAGCCGAATAACGGAACTTACGGTAAGGTTCTTCGAGACATTAGGTGGTGAGTTCGGGCCGGATTTTGACACCCTCACATCTTTTATTTTCAGGGATATTGACGACCCTATAGAAGCCCCGCCACCTTTGTTTACGGGCGAAAAGAAGGAATATTTTGAAGGAGACTACTCTTTGGACAGTGCTATATGCTTACAACAAGACCTGCCGCTTCCGTTTACAGTATTAGCGATAATTCCTGAGTTCGAGGTTCAACCCTGATGTTAGTACCGTTCCGTAAATTTCGAGCTTCCGACCTTGAAATACTGGTGCCTAACTCGGTAGACGAGGAAATGAGAAATATAAAACCCGAAATTTGGCGATCCTGGGGAAAGTACGATGAATTTATGAGCGTAGCTTACACTGGTTGTATTGAAAACGTACCTATTGTGGCGGTTGGTATAAGATTTGTCCGGCCCGGTGTTGGTACTGCATGGGCATATTTTACCAGAGATGCACAAAGACATAAATTCTCAATTCTAAGGTCGATAAAACTGATGATGAAATATGTGCTTGAAGCTTGCGGTTTTAAGAAAGTGAGGGTGTCAGCCAGGTTAGAACTTCCGGGCGCAGACGTATTGGCTAAGCATTTGGGTTTTAAGAAAGTCCGAAGAATGATTTGTGGGACTTATGACTACTATCTTCTGAAGGTATCATAATGAAAAAGATATTGATAGGTTTGCTTTGGTTGGTTGTTACCACAATAGATATTTTCGAACCGGAAGGAAACGAAGGATATTATAGAGCAGACCCATTTTCAACAACTGCACTTTTACTATATGCAATCGGCGCCGGTGTTGCCGGAACAGTCCTGTCCGTTCAGGCCCAGAGACAACAAACGAAATCGGCTAAAGCAACCGCAAAATATAACGCTGCATTGGCCCAACAGAAAGCAGACGAAGAGCGCAGGGTCGGTAAACTGAAGACTGAGGCCAGGCGTACAGAAACAAGGAGACTTTTAGCCAGTCAGCAGGCGGGGTATGGCAAAGCCGGTGTAACTTTTCAAGGAACGCCACTATCAGTTATGACCGAAACTGCGAAGAACGAAGCCCTTAACGCCCTGCTTATAGGAAGGGAATCAGAAGTAACTGCACGAGGTTATGAATCTCAGGGGTCATTATTTCAGACTCAGGCTACGAATATCGGCAGGGCCGGTCGATTGGCCGTTGGCGCGGAGTTGTTCGGCGGCATAGGCAGTACGATAACAACGGCGGCGGCGGCGAAATCATTAGCAAAGAAACCAAAGGTATAAATATGGTACAAATACGCAAACCTCCGGATGTTTTAGTTCCTACAGGGCGGACACCGGGCCAGTTTGCCGATCCGGGGATAGAGGGGGGTGTAGGTCAGGCGGGCAAGGCCCTCGGACGTTCTGTGCAGGCCTTAGCTGCTCCATTTATTAACATAGCGGGCCAGATAGCCGCTATCCAGGATGCCGGAGAAGAGGCGCAGGTTCAGGGACTTGTAACGACAGAATTGAAAAATATGGAAGCCTACATGAAGGCCAATCCAAGTCTATATCCTGAGTTTGAGGCCAAATGGGGAGAGGCTGAGACGAGAATCGAGGAAGCGGTAAAAACCACAACAAGAAAGCGGACACAAGACAGACTGCAAAACTGGATTAAAAAATATTCTCCTATATGGAAAGCGCCGGTAACACAAGCAATTCAGGATGGTATCGGCATTAAGACCAGAGCGGACGTACTTACTACTGTCGATGAACTTATTACTTCAAACCTTCGAGAAGATGCTAAAGCCGCAAGTGATATAGAAAAAGGCGTCTTTGTCGATGAAAGAGAGGTCAAACTTGCCAGAATAAAAGAACTCATAGAAAATGCCAACGTCAATGGTATGCTCTGGAACGATGAGGAATTGCGGGTACTTGAGAACCAGATAGAAAAGAGGATTGAACTCTATGAGAATACTCGTCATTTGGCGGAAGAAAGCGAAGTTGTCTATGGTGCCATAAACGCCAAACAGTATGAACTTGCCCACGATTTAACGGACAGGGCCGATATTACTGAAAAACAGAAAACCGAACTTCATACCGAAATCGACTACAACCAGGCCCGAAACGAGAACAACGAATTAAGGATACAGAAAGAGACCTGGGAAAAGAATGAAAAGGCGGAACTCTGGGAGCCTTACCGGACCGGTGAGCTAACACAATCCCGAATAGATGAGCTTTATAGAAGCGGCGCTATATCGAGGAGCGACTGGGCAAATTATACAAACATCCTCACTGCCGAAAGGGAAGCGGGAACTAAGAGACGGGAAGCCGAAACTGAAATCTTAGAGGCCAAAGACAAGAGAAAGGCGATGAGATTTTTGGCTGAAGGGATAGAGAAAGGCGAAATCAATAAGAGCTTCATCTACATCGTTGCCGAGGCTCACGATTTGTCTTCCACTGAATTGGAGGGTTTTGTATCGGATTACAATGCCAACAAGAATGCTATCGTATCCTACGAACCACAGGCGGAACTGATAGAACTTATAACCGGCGTTCAATCAGGAAAAGTAGAGCCTGATGATGTTAAGTCCAAAATAAATGATATGATGAAAGCGTCAATAGCTGCGGGATTGCCAAAAGATGAAGCTGTTACTTTAGGACTCAAGTACAGGGAAAAACTGGCCACTGCTATAAAGGCTGGTGAGGAAAACCGGAGCGGTGCTTATCTAAAGACAAAAGCCCGCAATCTGATGGAAGACCTTATCAGGGATAAAGACCCACTTCAACCAGATTATTATACAGCAGATGAACGGCAAATATTGGCTACGGCGGAATCTATAATTAGACTCGAAAACTATATTGATGATGCTTCTAAAACAGATAAGCCGTTGGAAGGGACAGAACTTCTCATCAAAGCAATAGAGATAGGTCGCGATGCAAAGAAAATGATAAATGAAGAAAAGAAGGCGGAAACTCCAACAATATTTAGGCCACTGAGACGCGGGATGGAAAAACCTGTGGAAAAACCTAAAGAAGAAATGCCTACCGCGCCTGCCGAGAAGAGTGACTACGAAATTTGGAAGAGTGTAAGGGATAAGTGGTACAGATTATCAACCAAAACAAAAATGGAAATACAAGCCGCCCTGATTGCGATTAACCCCAAAACCAAAAAAAGATATACGTGGTTTGATGTAGTAAACGACCCCATTATCAAGGCGGAAATGGATAAGATTAAATAATGCCGACTTTACTGGAAAGATTACAGAGCAAAGAAACGACTTTGCTTGACAGACTTGAAAGCAGAGAAGGGGTGCAACCTGAACCTAATGCTTTTGATGGCTTAATTGACCCCAACGAAATTGAGAAGAAGGCAAAAGACGTTTTAAGATTAGCAGATGAACACGAAGTCCCCGTAAAGGCTGTTATGGAAAGTTACGATGACTTTTCTGATAATCTATGGAAGATTCCAAAATTTACCTGGCAGGAACTTGGTTATAAAGAACCCCCAAAAGTTTACAAGATTTATCCTGGCAAAGTAGCTTTTGAATCTCTCAAGGGAGTGGCAAGGTTCTTGGAGCGGGGTATAGGTGGGACATTCGGCGGTACTATGTATAACTGGCTCGGTCAGTTTATTTCCGAAGGTGGGCGTGCTGTTGACTGGATGTCCAAGATTGGGACAAAAAACAAACATCAGATACATAATCCTTACGCGCAGTCGATTATGGCAACCGGTCAAAACATATCCCAAAGAGGAAGACAGGCAAGGGACTGGTGGGCTTACCAGGCGGCAACCGGCTGGGAAGCGATGGACAAAGACCTCAAGAAAAAAGACCCTATTTCTTATGCGGCGGGACGAGTGTCGGAAGGAGTTGCTTCAAGTGCATTATCGGTTTTGGCCGTGTATCTTTCAGGCGGTGCGGCTGCCCCGGCAACTATAAACAAAGGAATAGAAATCAATCGAGGTCTGATTGCGCTTTCAACTCTGTCAGCCGCAGGCGGCTTTGAACATGCTCAAGAACAAAAAGAAAACTTTTTATGGTCGACCGCGCACGGACTTGCTGACGGTGCTATAGAATACGCTATGGAGTCTACTTTCCTCGAAGGGATTAAGAGTGCTTCTAAAATTGTGGTGGCTTCAAAGGAAGCGGCAGAGGAGTTCTTTACCGGAATGTTCCAAAATACAAGAGCGGGCGTGCTTGAAAATATAAAAAAAGGTATGTCTGCTTACGAAGCAGCCAAAAAAGCAATAATATCGGCTCTAAAGCAATCCCCTTGGGAAGTTGCAGCCGGTTTTATAGGTGGCTATGGTATAGCAGGTGGGGCGCAATTAAGTCAATTATACGAACAGTCAAAGGTGGCCAGAAAAGAAGGCGAAATATCTCCTGAGACACAAGAGATAATGAAAAGGAGAGCCGCCAGAATCGAGGAAATTGTAGAAGAAGGCGGTGTCGGGGCATTGCAGAAGGTAAGGGCGGAAATAAAGGCCGGCAAAGAAGAACTTGCTGCTGAAGAAGGTAAAGAAATTAGGACTGAAAAAGATAAAATAAGTCAGGCACAAAAAGCCTTGGTAGATTTACAAAAACCTATTCCTGTTATCCGAGAAGGTGCGACACAGGCTGATATTGGAGTCATTGAAGCTCAAGTCGCCGAAAGAGAGCAAAAGATAAAAGATGCTTTTACTGTATTAACAGAAGCACAAAATAAAAGGTTTGAACAAGCAAAGAATGAAATTGCAGAAGTGCAAAAAAAGGCAGCGGATATAAAAGCTACGAAAGAAGTTCGGCTTCGTATCAAGCAAAGGTTATCAGATTTACAACAGCAATTAGAAGATTTAGAAAAACCTGTGCCTGCTCTTACAGAGGGGCATCCATTAGCCGATCCAGAAAGCACCGTTTTTGCTGTTTCTGAAAGAGATGATAATCTTGCAAGAACCCAAGAAAATATAGAGAAAACACAAACACTTCTCACCGACCTTGAAAAAACTGCAATTTTAGAGAATAAAAAGCCAATCAGGGATACCAGAACAGCACTTGATATTGTCGCAGATTACATTAAAGACGCAAGAAGAATCGTTCTAATAGAACCTCCTGAAGAGGTCGAGAAGCCCCCTAAACCTACGCCTGCTGCGAGAAAGACCCCAGAAGCCCCCAAGATAGCCCAAGAGGAAGAAATAAGCCCAGTAGAGGGGGAAGTGGAGGGAGAAATACAGCAAACGGTTTATCATGGGACGGATGCAGTATTTAAGGAATTTGATAAAGCCAAAATGCTTGATAAGGAAGGGCTGAAACTTGGTCTTGGTATGGGCAAAGGAACCATAACATTTTCCACTTTGAAGGGTGAAGCCCGAAAGTATGGAAAGAATATAATAGAAGCGAAAGTCATCATAAAAAAACCTTTTGTGATTAAAGGCCCCCAATGGGCTGATATGGGTTATGAAAGATGGAAAAGAGTTAGAGATGGCTGGAAGGATACTACCACTGACATTTATTGGGGCAAATATAAAACATACGCAGGTAGGGTTAATTCCTTTGTAAAACAACTAAAGAAAGAAGGGTACGATAGCATAATTCTCGGTCATCCAAAATTGGATAAGGATTTAGAGATTACTGTTTTTGATACTAAACAAATTGTTACAGAGGGTGTCAAGCCAGCCGTAGAGCCAGCCGTAGAGCAAGCCAAAGCAGAGAAGATGGATGCTTATTCTGTTCGCTTCGCTAAAGATATTGTTAAGAAATATGAAGACAAATTAGCACGTGGCGAAAAATTACGTGATTTTGAAAAAGAATCGCTCGATGCACACAAAGTTATGTTGCAAGCTCAAGTAGAGCCAGAGGCTAAACTAAAGGAAACGGAGGGTTTTGTTGGTACGCTCGGCGGTGTTCCGGTAGAGCCGCCTGGCCTTACAGAAGCAGAACGGGTGCATCTTGGCAAGCGCGAAGGAGATGCTTTGCGGGCAGGCCAAAAGCTCGGACTCAAAATAGGTTATAAAAAAGGCTACCAAGAAGCCGCATTGACAGGCAGGCGGAAGCTCAACGTCTTGCGAATGGACAAAGCCATTGCCGAAAAGAGCAAGGAAGATGTCAGGGGTACAATTCAAAAATTCGTACCGAAAGACCAACAGTACAAGTTTATGACGAGGCTTGCACGGGTCAAGGATGCAAAAGGCGTCCAGAAATTAACGGGAGAGATTGAACATTTCATTGAGCAGTACGAGCATCGAGCCGCCGTAAGGCATTTTAAGAATTTTGTATCCGGCATTAAGTCCAAGTACAAAAGTGGGGAAGTGGCTTTCGGCCAATTGCCCGACAACCTGCGCGATAAGGTAATGAATGTTATTGATGGTTACGATGCAGTTCAACTGTCAGAACTCAAGGCAGATGAACTTATAAAACACAAAGAGCATATTCAGAAGGTGGCAGGCTCTATCGCGGATGCTTTTGGTGCGTGGGAGAATCTTGACGAACAGGGACTTGACATACTACAACTTCCGAACTATCGAATAAGGGAACTTCAAAGGCTTGAAAAAACTCCTGTGGCTGAATTGGGTACAGAGGAGATTGAATTTATACAGGATGAACTTGAGGGTCTTCTTGCTGTAAACGAGAAGAAAGGCCAAATCAAGGCACGGATACGGGCGGAGAAACTTCATACAAAAGTAACTGGGGCGTCCAACGAGATATATTCGAGGGGCGAAACGAAGGCCGGAGAAATTAAAGAACCTGGCTACGCCAAAAGATTCGCAGGAATCGAGCAGGCCAATCTCAGGACTTTGGCGGGCTTCGCCACTAAATCAGAGAATGAGAATACGGTAAATGTTCTTGTTGACCAATTGTATGAAGCCAATAGAAAAAGGGCTGGTAACTACAAGAGATTCATAGAATATACCCGAAAGCAAAGGGACAAGCGCAATATCACCGACGCTGATGTTGCCGCTTTGGAAAACCCCGTAACAGTAACTCTCGGCGGAAAAGATATTAAAATTACACAAGGTTCGCTTCTTTCCCTCTGGATGGACACCGAAGCCGAAGGGAATATGAGAAGATTACTTACTGCCAAAGGCCATAATCTAAGAAGTGATAAAGGCAAACTGATTCGGGTGGGAAAAATAAAACTCTATGAGATTCAGGATGCTCTTGAAAAGTTGCCCGAAAAGGCCAAGTCTATTGGGGAACTTGCTTTTGATGTAAACGCTAATATGCAGGCTCCCGCCCTCAATGAGACTTGGATAGAGCTTTACAACTATCCTATCGCAAGGCACGAAAGGCACTGGCCATTTCCCCGCGAGATTGAGAAGTTAGTTGAAGGGCAGAGGGCGGAAATAAGCATCTCTTTGGAGATGCAGGGAAGATACCTGCCAAGAACGGGAGGGACTGAAAGGCACAAAGTAATACCATTCACCAAGCAGTTTATGATGGGCTTGCAGATGGACGCCGCTAAAGCTGCAATGACAGATTCAATGGAGCAGGCCAAAGCCCTGCTCGCAAATAAGAAATGGCGTACACGAATGAAGGACAGCGGACAGCAACCGGTACTGGACGCGATTACTACAATGTTGAGGCGTTCTCAGGGTATGGTATCCGACCAGTCGGTAGCGGATTTGATAGCTGCCAGATTCTTGTCAAGGGCGGGCAAGAGTCTTTTGTCGGCAAGGCCGAGTGGTATGTTGATACAAACTGCGAGTGTGTCCGCCGGTTATGGCGTGATAGGGCCAAAACACTTTCTAAGCCTTAAAGTTCCTACAAAGGCAGAGATAGAACATCTCAAGGAAATATCACCGTCTCTCTGGTTGAGATGGGAAGCGAAACAATTTGACTATGCGTTAGGGGCGGCTTCTGCGCAAACCGGATTCCAGACCCTCATAATGGGCAAGCAGCCTATAAGCGATAGGTTGGTGAACCACTATACCTGGGGCGACCAGATTGCAGTTTTCTATGGTTGGTCGGCGGCGCAGAACAAAGTCGCCGCCGAGACAACGCTTCGCAAAGGCACGCCCGAATTTGAGAAAGCATCCCTTGATTTACTTCACAGGTGGATGGAGACACAGCCTCAATGGGACATTCTACACAGAAGTCTTATGACATCGCATCCGAGTCCGTTCTTTAGGGGCTCGATGATGTTTATGTCAGCAAGGAACGCTCAATACAATGTTTTGTTGAGTGCTTATGACGACTATTCCAAAGACAGGATAAATGAGGCTGAATTTGCTACTCGTGTCGGTGGTGTTGTTCAGGCCAATATTCAAGTATCTCTGGCAAGGCGGTTGATGAGATATGGTGTAAAGGCAGGTGTTTTGGCCGTACTATTTGGTTTGTTAGAAGAAGATAGAGAGCTTATAAAAGAGATTGCCAAAGAGGAAGCCGTTAAAGACATAAAGAAAGTGCCGTTTGAATCGGTGATGAATATGTTGGGATTGGGTGCTTTTGGCCAAATTGGGGCGACGATAGGATATGAGGCGGTGCGCCAGATTGAAGGCAAGACTTTTACAAAGAAACTTTCCGAAGCGAGAACGGGCAATATCATAGCCGACCTTACGATGGACTTTATGCAGTTTGGTATAGATTCGGCAAAATTGGCAAAGCAGTTGTGGACACAGGAAGTTTATGTAGACCGCAAGCGGATGGGCGAAGCCAGATGGAAAGACACGGCAACAGAACTGGTGAACACTACTGCCGAGATAGTGGCTCAGATAATGGGTATGCCTTACAGTGGGCCGAGAAGTGATATTGTCTGGCCTACACAGTCGGTATTGAGGGGAATGTCAAGGGACGAAT
>Ga0307377_10001321_pt1 | contig 32069 bp, 18 predicted proteins | sample TR3MG_FD_202535 | JGI IMG/M metagenome (GOLD analysis project Ga0307377, IMG submission 202535) | Soil microbial communities from Risofladan, Vaasa, Finland - TR-3 | ecosystem: Environmental > Terrestrial > Soil > Coastal area > Acid sulfate soil | place: Finland: Risofladan, Vaasa | collected... | reverse complement strand
AGAACATACGACAATATTTTTCCCCATAAAGAAGAATCCTCTACTTTATTCATTATTACCTCTTTTTCTCCTTCTTCTATTTCTGCCCAATTTTCCAAAATATCTTCGTAAGGTACTCTCAATTTAATCATCTAGCTTTTCTTTTTTTTGATTTTTTTCTTGAATTTTAAGTAACAATTTGTTCCCTAAAGCTTTATGTTCTTCATTTTTTATTTGTGATATCAACCAATTAAGTTGTTTTAATAATTCACCAAACTTTAATTTCACTAACACTGAAGAGATTATATCCAAATTATTTCCATTATTTTCTGATTTTTGTAATTGATAAATAATTTCTTGAAATAATTTCAAGTTGTCATCTTCTTTTATGTTATTAGTAAAATCTTTATGAAAATATTCATCATAATTTTTCATTTTTTCATCAAAAACAATTAATTTAGCATAATGTTCTAAATCCACTATTTTCTCTTCTACATTAAGAAGATTATTTTCAGCTTCGATTGTTGGTTTTTTGTATATTTTAATCATAGTAAAAATCCCTGAAGCTATATATAACAGAAAACAGATTACAGTAAAATAAAACCAAAAAGTGAGATGTACATTGGGAGTATTATTTGAAGGAAAATGGTCATACGGTTGATTGATTGTTGATTCAAACACTGCAAAAAGAATTAAACTAATTAAAGCTAAACTTCCTCCAATTATTGACAAACTAGCTCCAAAGACTCGAAATATTTTTTCTTGATGTATTTTCTCTTCATCTGTTTTTTCTTTTCCACGCCAATCAAATTGAGACCATACAAACATCATACCAAAAAAACTCAATACTAGTGCGATAGAAACTAAGGGAATAATTGCTGAGAAGTATGAACCAATATTAGAAGCATCTCCAGTATCTACACCAGTTGCCCAATTATAGAATATACGTGTTTCAACCCAGTTTCCAAAAATATTGACATTGAAATCGATGTCTGTACGCGTACCTGTAATATATCCTCTAAATTTACTTGTAGCAAAAGGTGCTAGATAGAGAATTACACCACTAATTAAAACCAAAAAAGAACTAAGGAAATTACGTGTTCTATCGAATATACTTTTCTTTTTCATTTATGTCATTCCCATCTCTATTGTTTTTGATCCAAAATTAAAAGCATTAGGAGAAAGATACATTATATATCATCTCCTATTGTTGGTTCAGTATATTTTTCCTTAAAGATACCGCATGCCTTGAGGATTCTAAAGATTATAAATGTATAAGCAATAGCAGCTGCAATTACTAAAAGAGAAACTCCAGCAGTTAAAGCACCTGATGCAATTGCCCATCCTGTTAGAAGTGATAACATATAACTTAGAATCATTCCTACACCTACTGTTGTTAAGGCTATAAAAGGTAGCATACTATCAAAAGGACCTGCCCAAGAACCAATGTTTGGAAAATATGTACTTAAGTAAAATGTCTCAAAGAAAATACCTTCAGGTCGTAAAGCACTTCCCGCACAATACATCCAATCCATTACTCTAAATGCTTTGATCTTCCAATAGAGTCCATCATCACCTTCTTGGAAATAAGTCCAATGATCTGAAAGTCCTGTGTTTCTTAATGAATTTACAGTTGCGGTATTTATTCCCACCCACATTTTTTGAGTTAACATGCTAGCAGCTAAACTTATTCCTGTACCTGCTAATCCTCCTACAAAAGTTGACATAGTACAAGTTTTTACTAATTCAGTAATAACAGAAATAGTGGATCCTAACATGAATAAATAAGTAAACCAGAAAGTTTTGAAAGCAGGATTTGAAGTTAGCTTTGTAGTATTATCTAACCAACTAGGTAAATCTTTATTTAATACCTCAGTAGTAAAGTTCTGTAAAGCAACAACAATTGTAGTAGGAATATCCATACAAACTGGTTGCATACCATAGTCTACTTTTGCTAGTTGTATTCCATTAAACATCCCATTGATATATTCAAAACAGTCGGCTGGACCAATTTCAATATAATCAGTTATCCAAACTAAACCAGAAAGAATTAATCCTTCACCATATTTCCAATAAGAAGCTGATTCTCCACTTTCACCTTCAACATATCTTTTCTCCAGATAACCAGGTTCAGCATCTAAATCAACATAAGTTCCATTTGAACCTTTTTCACGCGACCATTCATTCATCATGTAAGTATCTTGTTGAAGTGCATAAGAAGCAAATTCAATAATTTTAGATTGCCAAAGTTGTGTTCTTATATTTGTCATTAAATTCACCATTTGGTTTAAAGCGAAAGTACTTATAGACATTCCAATAAAATATTGCGAAAGAGTTTTAGGTCGTAGTTTATCTAACATTTCTTTGTCAACATTAGGATCAGACATAGGATCTTTACCAACCACATTATCCGGTTTTTGATGTGTTTTTTTCTTCTGTAAGTTGTTCTCAGTTTCAATTACTGCTCGTAGAATTTCTTGAATATCAATAAAATCAAAATTGCCATTTTCATCGGATATCTCACTTCTTCTTAAAAGGTTTTTAAAATCATTTATCCAATCTAATGTTCTTGAAATTGATTTATAGATTGTATTTATCATTCCTATTCTTCCGGGAATAATATCATTATGCAATCCATTTCCCCAATATTGGAGTTGATTAAGAGAATGAGTGGGGAGAAAAGCAGCACAATCAATTTGATATCCTTGTCCTTCATAATCTTTACAAATCATGTTATTGTTATCATGTAAATCTTCGTAGATATCTTCTACCAATTCTTGAGATATCTTCATTGTCTGTACATAATCATTTGTTATTGAACAAATTTCAATATCATCAATTGAAACACCTTGTCCAATCTTCCAATCCATCCAATCCTTAATTCCAGTGTTTTCTAAAAATTCAGCTTTTTCTTTTTCAGAAATGTCACATGCTGTTTGAGTAACTGCTTGAATTTTTGTTCCTTTTTGTATTGTATTTGTTCTTTTCCAGAAGCTGCAGAATATCCCATACTTTGTCACACCATTTATTGTTGTTTCAACAATTGGTATTTTAGCTGCATCCAATGTGTGAATTTCTCTGCCTAATGTTTTTACTAGATATTTGCCATTTTCATTAATTTTATCTTTCTTTTGATAATCTTTATCAATAATTAGTATATCTTCCTTTGTAAATTCACTCAGCTCTATTCTTTTTGTAACAAAAGAACCTCCTTCATATTTCGGATCGTTTATATCAGTAATTAATTCACAATTCTCGTTCTTAGGAATAGCAAAGGGATCCCAAAATGTAACATGTTTGAAAAATTTTAATTTTTGTGTTTCAGGATCTCTCACCATTTCATAATTGCTATCGATTAGCAAATCACCAAAAGTATAATCGCCTTCATCAGTACTACCTCTGAATAATCTACGAGCATATAAACCTCTACTAAGAGGATTCAAAATTTGTCTACCACTTCTTCCAGTTGAACGATATAAATCTGCATCTGAAAAGATTGGGTAGGCTTGTGATTTCTCGATATTTTTCTTAAGCATTTTCACATTTTCTGAACCCAGCATTATATCTAGATTATATGGATCAGGAATTCCAATGGTAGAGAATCCTAATTCGTAAATATCATAACCTTGCTCTGAATCTATCAATTGAGAAACTAAGTCATCTAAACCAGCTAATTCAGCTAATTTATTGATACTTGGTGTAGTTCCAATATCCACGCCATTAGTTATTAAATATGCATTCATCATTGCTTGCAAATTTGCACGTAAACCTGTAATTTGTGCACCATTTAATAATCTAACAGCAATGTTTTCACCCCATTGAGTATATATATAAAAACCTCTTCTATCTTGATTATTTTGGTAAATATCTTCTGTATAGAATCCTAGACGTTTTCTTAATCCCCAACCATTAATATATTGACTTTTAATAGTCAGAGGTAAAAATCCAGACGAATCAGGTAGGGAACCATCAAAAATACCATCTGCTGTTTTGTATGTAGCTAAGATATTTTCCATCCATAAGAATATTTTCGCTCTTTCGATTAATGGAGTATACTTATCATCAACAATATCTCTTCTATTATCTCTTCCTGAACCCATATAGATTGCATTGTTATGACTTAAATCTTCATACCAACGATCATAGATGTTAATTAATCCTATAAAGAATAGTTTCCCATATATTTCTATTATGAATTCAGCATCTTTTCTTTGTAAATCAGTATAAAGCTTTGAACGAATATGGGCAAACCTTTTATCAGTGTAGTCTTTTTGTATTTTCTCATTAAGACTTTCAGTATTAGATGCAGTAATTTTATGAATCAATTTAATAATCTCAGAAATGAAAACTACTTTATTCTTGGTTACTGATCCAGAAAATGAGTATCCCCCAAAAACTGATTCACTCCATCCACCCGAACATAGAAAGTAATCAAAATTATCAATGATTTTCTGTATTTTTGATTCTGGATAGGCAAGTTTTATATCATAATCAGATACTACCGTTTTCGATAAACCTCTTTTAGCAAAAACATCAAGAACTGAATTTGTAATATAATCAAATATATCAAACTCAATACTAAATTTCTTGTATACTTCTCCTATAATTTTTCTCATATTATTTCTTGTGTAGATTATAGTATCTAATTGACTGTAATCTGTTAATGATACTCTTTGTAATAATTTTGGTAACAAAATTAATGGTAATATAAAATGTAGTGGATTATTATTTACATCCCAATTATTATTATAAGTTTGACGATATTTTAACATAGAAATTAAATATTCTTTTATTGAATTTCCTGTTTCAGTTCTTGTGATAGTTATAATTTTATTATTATCATTAAATACAGCTGAAATGCTTTCATAAGGAGTATATTCATTATTAGATGTTAGGCAACTATCAATGTTTTTGTAGTTTATTAGTTCTTTTTCATCCCAAGAAGATTTTATAATTTCAATGTTTGAATCAATTATAATTGCTTCACCATTTCTAAAATCATAAAATGTTGTGCCACTGTTTTTTCGGAAAATTAACCACACATCCTTATCTTGATTTTTAAATGGCATTTTCTTTATACAAATATCTGCTTCGGAATTTACATCTAATTCATTTTTAATATCATTAAAAGTAGGTCTAGTATTAAATCTGAAACAATTTTCTTTAGAAGTCATTCTATTTGTTGCCTTGTCAAATAGTACATCTTTTCCTTCTCTATAGAAGGCAATAGAATATTTCCCAGTTGGATTTTTCATTACAATTATATCAGTTTCTATTTCATCATTACTATAAGTTGGATGAAAACCAACAAGCTGGAAGAATTCATTTCCTAAATCATCAATACCCAAATAATTTAGCTTTAGCATAGTTTGTATTCTTTGTTCCTGAATATCTAGTCCTCTAAAATATGGTGAATTTTCATCAGACATTATTTCTTGAATTGCATTATGAAATTGGTCTTGATCAATTTTAATTTCAGTTTCAAAACTTAATATTGGACCACTTTTGCTAAGAATTAATACAGGATTAAATTCCCTGAAAATTCCTAGACTAAGAATTGATTGTGATTTTTGAGCTAATAATTCTAAATCAGATGGAACCCAACCTAAAAATGCTTCATCATAAGGTTTAATTTTCTTATTTTCAAAGATAATTTCTTTTGAAGATGGGATTGCCACTAATGATATCGAACTACCTTTTACATTAAATGGTATTATTATTTCCTCAGTTGGATTTGATCTATAATAAGCAGCAGTTATCATCATCAAATCTTCAATCAATACCGTTGGAAATCCACTTTCTCCAAATAGTTGTAGATTTTGGTAAGGAGCCATAAAGTAATTACTACATTGTATATTTTTGAAATGATTTCCATAAATCATTTTATTATAAACATAAGGTTTACCATATTTCCACATATAATATGGTGTCAAATCACTTTCGATTTCTTGTATTTTATCTAAACCATTTTGATACCAATTTTTTGTTCCCTGTACTATAGTAGTATCTCGTGGATATTCTATCTCTTCATTCTCTACGTTATTATTTTCTTTTTTATTAACCATAGAAGCAGCTGCAATTGTTGTCATAGCTGAAGAAAATAAACTTAAGAAGAGCTTAGTTTCCCAATTTTCTGAAAAGCTTTTCAAATTTCTACCAATTGTAAGTTCTTTTGTCATAACATTTACATTAGCAGTAGGAATTTTATCAGATATAGTTCCCAATAATGTTTCATGATTTGTTTGTTCATTCCAATCAGTGAAAGATTGCATGGAATAGAAGGTCGCATTAAAAGCTTCCAATAAACTAGCTGGATTAGAATAGGAATAAGCACTAGCAGACATGAGTACTGTACTGGAAGCATCACTTCCATCTTCAATATCAGTAACAACATCAACAAGATTACTTCCATAGATTCGTATTTGACCATAGATAGCATGTCCTGTGACTGGAGGAGGACCGCTATAGAGATAACTAAACTCTTTGATAGCTAATCCAGAGAATGGTCTACTGGACTCATCTAATTGTGCATCTCCTTGAATAGTCATGAAATAGCATTCTTCAGCTCCAGAGGTTAAAGCATCTCTTGCCATAGCTAGGGTTTGAATGTAATCAAGTTTTGAACCAAAATTTGGATAGTTAGGATCAGTATAAGTATAGGAAAGATGTCCATAGGGATATTCAGCAGGGTACCAATAACTCCCTACACCATTAGTGTAATAATTTGTGCCAGTAGCTCCTGCTTCATGAAACATAACAGCAAGGAGATTGTTTAAAACAATAGTTTCACTTTCAGCTAATGTTTGTCCGATCTTCGTTCTTGCTTCAACCATTACTCGATGGAATAATTGATTAACAATTCTTTGTTTTGCTTGGATTTCAGCAATCATTTCAAAATATTGGTCATCAGAGTAACTTGCGAAAGGATCATCAGCATTATGCCAGTCGTAATTTCTATCTTGATGTTTGATGCTCATAGCATTTTGAATAATCGAGAGTAGTCTCTGTTTGATTGACATAAAGAATAATTCTCTATGCTCAAGTTCGCTAATAAGTAAATTAGTTAAAAGTTGATAAAGTGGTTTATCATAATAAGGCCAACTAACAATGGATTCGTAATCAAAACCAAGGAAAGTGAGAAGACCGTTCCCAAATGTTCCTGTAACCATTGGTGAAGAATTGAGTGGATTATCACTAATTAAAACAGCAACATTTGAGAGAACTCCTGTTCCATCTGTATTGATAAACCGAAGCTCAAATTTTGAATCATCATCGTTCATCAAATGAACTGTTACTTTATTCATACCAGCTTTTAATTCTACTTCTCCTTCAGCAGGATAAGCAAGACTATTCACAGAAGTATTGATCTTAGCGATAATTTGGTCATTGACATAGACATTAGCATCAGTAGTAGCTCCAAGTTGAACATAAACAGTCTGTTTGTGGTCAGACCAGATATAAGAAGTAGCAAGGAGGATGACTTCTGAACGACCAATGGTTCCTCCGAGGATGTTTTCAAGATTGACTTGATGGGAACCGATGGGAGTTTCATAAGCTTCCCAAGGACCAATACCTTCAACGCTAAGACTCTTAATTTGTAAATGATTAGCGAAATTATCAACGGAAACTTCCATATTGAGTGTATGAATGATATGTTCTCTATCGAGACGAATCTTTGAGAGTTGAACCAAACGATTAAGGTCTGTAATCAAGTCAAAGATAACAACTTGTGGTTCATAATGGATTAGTTCTTCTCGTTTAATATAGAAATCAATACGATAGCTGTTAGTAATTACTTGTTCATGGAAATTATTCTCAGCATGGATATACTCATCATCACTCCAGAAGTAGTGAAGATAGATATCTTTGTGGAAAGTGGGATCATACACCTTAACAATATATTCGTAATCCTTATCCTCACTTTCAGTTGGATCGTGAGAGTAAACATCTTCAAGATAAATGAAAGGATAGTCAACTATTTTAGCATCAATATAGGGATCAAAATTAGCATCTGCTTCTAGATTAACATCTAGTTTCATACCATATTTTTGACCAATACCTCCTTCTTGATAATTACTAGCAGGAGTAAGACGAATATTATCGAAATAAGCTGTCTGGTTTTCAAAATTATCTAGATTGGAAACAATAACAACATATAAGCAATCCTCTGTTCCAATAGTGGTTGGAGCATAATCATTGATTACATCGCCAATATCGTGCGAATAATGTTTGAGATAATGATCAGGATTGTAGAGTTGTTCGGAGTATTCATAACTGCTATCAGCAAAGATCCTTTCAAAACGAGTGGAATTATAGAGATCAAGAACATCAGTTGGATTTTCATACGAACCATCAATCCTTCTAAAGAAAAGTAAGGAAGTTTTTTCGGAGGTATAAAGAGTAGTATTGCCAATCCAATAATCAAACTCAAAATTCCATTCTCTAACATTGTTTTCATAATAGAGAGTTTTTAAAACATCAACAGGAATGGTTGTTCCAAGTAAGAGATAGGTTCCTTCGTCAGACATGTAATTATAATAGAGAGCAGAGGGAGCAGGATCACCGGTATAATCGGTAAGATAAGAGTGAATTTCCCAATCAGGATCTTCAGGAGCAGTAGGAGCAAAATATTTGTAATAGAAATCTTCAGCATAAAACATGAAATGAGGGGAATAGTAATCATTTAAAGTTCCTTCAGTAAAGAAACCGGGATCATAAGCAGCAGAATATTCACCCAATTGTAAAACAAAATCATTAGTAATGTAAGGATCATAAACCAAGCCAGTCTCATTGAGGAGGAAGTCCTCTCGACCAAAGTCTATGATCTGCCATTTATCGGCAGCATCAACATCACCATCATTATCAAAATCATAATTCCAGAGAGAATCGTCAAAGGTTGTTCGGAAAAGAGAAGAACCATACATTGGAGAACCTTCTTGCACACCATAAACACTTAAATCGGGATATTCAACATCAAGACCATAATCATTGTAAATATTGATGATCCAATTTTCTAAATACCCATTATCGAGAGTAGCTGTTTGACTGGTATCAACATAAGTCAAGTCAGAGCGTAAACAAAGAGTGCTTTCATAATTACTAAGGGTAATGGGATTGATAACACCATTAAGAGGAGTATCCATAGCATCTAATTGATAGGGTTGGTCAAAGAAGCTTTGAGCATAATCACTATAGGGATTGATACTAAAACCACCAGTATCGGGAGCAGACCAATAGAAGTCAAAGGAAGGTTCAATTTTATTCACAAGGTATTGTTCAATGATAGGGATGATCCATTCAATAGCTGTTTTTGATTCCTCAGAGGAACTAACAGTGTAAGGTTTAATGGGAGTATTCTTCACAAAACAGAAGTAACCTCTTCCAAAACTCAAAGCAACAGGATCAACATAGATATCATTGATCAAGTCAAAGGTTATTTCAGAGAGATCATTACTACTATCAGAGCTGATATCAATATAATCTAACCAAACTTTGGAATGGGAGGGATAAGAGGTTTCACCTTCCATAGCTTCTCCCCAGAGACCAGTATATTGTAAGCGAATACAGTTGAATAACGAATCACTAAGATTGTTTTGGTCGGAAAGAATAGCTACATGAGTTGTGGAATCTTTGAAAGAGACGGTTAATAAGTCATCTACTCGAGAGATTTCAACAAGAGCATCTCCACTAAGAGGAGCAGAAGTTGTTTGTGAAGTTCCAGTAAAGGAATCAACCAGAAATGAGCCAGTTCCAGAAGCATCTTCGTCAACCAAAGAAGCAAGGGCGATAGGTGAATATTCTCCATCATTATAATTACAAAATTCAATTGAGAAACTTCTACCACTAGTGAGACCTGCTTGCCACCAAGTAATAGGAATAGTAGCAGTAAAGTCAGTCATAAATTGAATTCTTCGTTCAATAATTCGGGTGTAAATACCTTCAGCAAGAGGTGGTTCGGAAATATCACCGTTATATTCAAAAGTGAGAGCCATATCACCCATATTCTCTTGAAAGTCAATGATGATATGATCATTATAATAAATGAGAGAGGAATAATTCTCCTTTAATCCAAAGGTAAGAGTAGGTTCTACTATTGAATACTGTCTAGTAAGAACCCAATCGACTGCAATATCAGAACAATCAGCAGTTCCAGCTAAAGAACCAGTAAAAAAGCCAAGAATGATATGAAAATCACTTTCCCAAGAACCAGAGAGAATTTGACTTTCTTCTCCTCTATTTACTTGTAAAATTGTTGATGAGGAATTTAAAATCTCACTGAGAATATACCAATTATTGGGATTTAATGAACCTAATAATTGTCCAGAACCAAGATTGTAAGATTGATCAACCAATCCATCAGCAGCATAATAGTTGAGATAAGAATTGGTACTACCAGAGATTAACATCAATAGTTTATGAGCTGGATTGTTCATTGAATGGATGTGGTCATCTTCTGAAATACTGAGACCAGAATACCCGGTCCAAGAACCAGAATATTGTACTTTTGCTTCAACAATATAACCACTTTGAACTCCAACAGGGAATTTTGTAAAGATAGAACCATTGATAATTTCCAAGTAATCATTTTCTAAGGAAAAACCATTACTTGATGAGCTACTCCAAGTATCTGAATCGAAACCAGAACTATCGAATCCATCGAAAAAGCCAAACACATTTTTACCATTACTTTCTGAGAGAGCAAGTGGATTACCATAATAGAGGTATATCTGTATCAAGCTTTCAGCGGGAATAAAGGGAATCTTCACCCAGAGAGTACTAGTTCCAGTTGAATTCCATTCTTCGAGCCAATAATTTAATTTTTGACCAAACAGTGAATCATCAGTAAATCGAATATCACTTCCATCAGCATTAGCTTTTAAGTATTCAAAGGAATTTTCTCCTTGAACTTCTAATTCTATTTTTACTTGATAATCTACTAGATCGACTGATTGTGAATTGGTAATTGTAAGTTCTTCTCTAAACTGCCAATCTTCATCCCACCAATTATTGGAGAGTAATTCAGATTCATTGAGGGATAATCTTCCCATACCAAAGACTTCAAACCAATCATTAAGAGAAGTATCGTTTGTTTCAGCAAGGAAGGGAGAACGCATATTGAAATCATCTAAGAAATCATCACCAATAACATACCCACTTAGAAAAGTCAATCTATTTTGAGTTATTTTGACAGAATCAATTTGAGATAATCCTTCAAAAGTCCTCAAACCAAAAACATGCTCAAGATAGAGAGGATTATAGAAGGGGAGGTTAGTATCAAAGTAGGCAACTTGAAAATCATCAATATAAAAAGCAATATAATCTTCTGTTCTATCAATCTTGTACATATGATTCATTGTTGGATTGAAACCACCATCCATATTGATGATCTTCGCTTGTGTAACTTCTCCGTTACTAACAACAACTTCTATGGTATTTTCAACATCAAAAAGAACAGTATCACCTATGACAAGATAATCGAGATAACTTCTTTGGTGATACCATGCAGACCAAAGGTCTTGATGTCCAAATGCAACTTGAATAGTTTGCCCTTGGTAAGCATTGAAATCAGAAGCACTAAGAACATACGAAACAATTTGCCAACCAGAGTCTTTTCCTTCAAGCCAATTCAAACCATTTGGATTTTCAGTTGAAGCTGTAAAACCTCCATAGGGAATTAAACCACCTTCAGCATTATAAAATGCTAAATGAAAATTCGTAACAGAACTAGAATCAAAATCAGAAGTAGCTCTGAATCGAAAACTAATTGGAATGTCAGTTATTCCATCCCAATCGGTTAAGTCAACTGAAGTTTTAGAATAACAGTAGCTTGTGCCAGAAATCGTCTCACTTTCATAATTCATAAGAGCATAAATGTCAGTATCAACAATCGCTTCACTTCCTCGCCAAATATCTGTGAAACCAGCAGAAAATATATGATTAGCTCGTTCTTCAGTAAAAGCCCATACAGGTTGGAAAATCTCCCAGTCATTTAGTGGACTGCCATTTTCTAAAAAGGAGACTTCGTTTAATGGTTTGTTAAACATATTAGCTTCTTGAGCATAGAAAGTAGATACTGAATACTGATTGGTGGGAAGATTATTCTCACCAATAAGTGAAAGATCATCCACATATCCATAGAGATAACGATTGCTATTAGTAAAATATCCAGTAACATAGAGATATTTTAGTTGAGCAATCCCACTACAACCTAGAGTATGACTTTGAAGTAAGGAGGACTTATTATCATCCCAAATTTCAAGAGTAACAATATCACTTTCTCTTTTAATTTTTATTTGGTACCAAGAATAAGCATCAGGTTGCCAAGAGAAATTATCAGGGCTGTAAGAACGTACATTATTTGCTTCAACCATTAATCGAAATGTTGGTTTAGAATTAGTACTTGTTGAACCTCCATAATGATATAAATAAATACCATTTGTTTGATAGGATGTATCAATCGTTCCTGAACACCAAGAAGAGACTCCAATATAGATTGTTCCAAGTAAACTAATTTGTCTTGGATTGTATCTGAATTGTAGTTCCCAATCATCTTCAAGCTGAGCTGTTTGAGTGTCATAACTCCACTCATTAGTCCACTCGCGATTCGTTGTGATAGTCATTCTACTATTCAAAGTATCAACATAAATTCCTTCTGGATAACCGGGAGGAAAACGATTATGGTGATCCCATAAATTATAATCGAAGGTATCTGAATAATAAAAATCACCAAGTTCTGGGTCAACAACACTTTTACCATAGTACATAAAGATAGTTGGCGTTAAAGAATTGATAAAAGGAGATTCAACAATGAAGGTACTTGTACCTTGAGGATTCCATTTGTCAATAACATAATTTAGTGAATTACCACAAACGTCTGTAAATCGAATATCGTCACGATTGGTCTTTGAATAATCGAAGGTTTCAGAATCTAAATTGACTGTAATCCAAGCATAACTATCATAATTTTCCATAGGAGGATCAACTTCGACAGCAATATCGATTTTTTTACGAAAAGCCCAACCATCTTTAAACCAAGATTCTATTTCAGGATTAACCTCTAGTGCTTGAGAAAATTCAAAGGTAGGTTCTACTGCTGCATAAGTTCTTACATGGAAATTATCTATATAGAATTTGGAATCATAACTCAAACAATAAGCATAGAGAATAAAAGTTTCAACTCCATCAACACCTGATTGATAATTCACACCAAGATGATTTGACGAATCATCCTTTACAATCCAATGATCATAACTTGTTACATATAACTGATGATTTTGCCATTCATTGAGGGAATATTCACAAGGAGGAGAGTAAAACTGATACCCACCAGAATAATACATAAAGTCTCTATAATTATCTCTAATACCAATATCTGATTGCCAAGTAAGATCATCTTTTGTTTGGATATAACCATACTTATTGTTAACCATGATATCATACTGAATAATAACTTCATGACCATCTACCCAATTATTTACTATCCCTGTTCTATAATGCAAATTACCAACACTCCAAATCTGAAGAACCATACCTTCTCCAGAAGGATTTGGAACTGCTACAGCATCATCAATTATTGTTGACCACCCTCTAGAACTTTTTTGGTTTTCATTAAGAGAATAATCATCAAAATCATCCCAGGCTAAGAAGGTTGTTTCTGAATTACTCTTAGAAACAGCAGCAGAATTACCTGAATAGAGGAAAATTGATGTCTCAGTTTCTCCTTCAAGAAGAGGAGACTCCACCCAGACAATACTTTCACCAGCAGGATTCCAGCTTTCAATCCAATAATCCAATTCATGGAAATAACCCTCTAATATTTGGATAAAACGCAAATCATCAGCATCACTTTGAGCTGTTAAATAATTGAAAGGAGTATCTTCTGAACCAAGAACGACTCTTAATTGATAATTAGTTAAGTCGTTAACATTAGGATTATTAATGGTAATTTCTTGTCGATATTGCCAGTTATCATTCCACCAATCAGATTCTTCGACGGCAATTGGTAGAAAGATTTCCTCAATTTCAAAAGAATATTCAAGAAGACCATATAGACAATCAAAAGTTTGAGCAAACCAACTTTCATCTCGAGCAATGGTAGAAATTCGAACTTCATCTATTTTTCCAACGAAAGAGTCATCGTCAGTTAATTCAAGAGTTTTTCCAATATTGATTCTAACATCATCATCATAATCAAGATCATTTCCAACAATAATCGAAGCAACAAGAACACCATTAATGTATAATTTTAAAGCGTTGTTGTCATAAGTTGCAGAAAGATACATCCATGAACCAGGAGTAATTTTATCTAAATTTGTATCCAATTCTGTTATTCCGCAAATATATCTAACACCATTTTTCCAAACAGCAGCATGAATTCCTAAAACATCTGGACCTTCAGGTTCTTCAGGACCTTCTGGAGGATCGATATAGGTGTAAAAAAGATCGAATGTTTTTGTACTACTAATTGACTCATCTACTTTTCCGACTATTGTGCTTCTCCAAGAATGGTCAAAGGGAATATTTGTTGGATTAATACAAGCCTCAATAGTGAATTGATCATCTAAATGTAAATTAGTATCAATATCATCATAAAACATCTTTGCATAACCATAACTTTCTGCGATGATTCGAATGCATTCTTCATGAAAACCTGAATACCAAGCATCATAACCTACTCCCCATTCTCGAGCGTAATTATCATGATAAGTGGAATCAAAATGCCAAGCAGGATCATTTTGACCATTGAGCTCATCGAAATGAATCACACTAGCGAAATTCTCATTCCAAACAGCTTCATATTTTTCTTTGTTATAGACAGCTTTATCATTTCCATAGTACATAAGCACTTCCGTACCATCAGTGTAGAGAATGGGAATCTTTAACCAAACTCTAATGTAATTTTCATCAAATGAGACAACTTCAAATGGTAATTCAGCTACTCCCCAAACGAATCTAAGATCTTCTCCATCTTCTTGCATTTCAAGTTCTCGTGGAATGATCAGTTTTATTGGGTAATCGATAACCACATTTTCTACTGGATCAATATGTAATATCTTTCGTTTTTCCCAATCAGGATGCCACCAATACTCGTCAAATCCTTTATAATGGAAGTAAAAATCACCTGCACTTTCAGATTGACCAAACAAACCAAACTCTACGTTCGAATTTGCTGAGAAGAGAGCATTAAATTCTATTATTCCCAAACCAAATGTTTCATAGGTATGAATAGTTGCTTCATCGAAAGTAAATGGATTGTCATCATTTTGTATGAAAAGGAAACCATCAATTAAACTCACTAAACCATCCCAATTCCAAATTCTTTTACTTAAACCAGTTTCAAAATGGAGATGGTCAATATTCATCAAATAAGTTTCAGGTAGTTCTGGTAAATAGATACTAATTCTGCAAGCTTTCGAGTAATCAAAAGCTCCTTCTTTAAAAGCAGTTGAGAATTCTAGAATAATATCATTCCAATCATCGCTAATATCGTCATTTAGGAAGAAGTTTAGCGAATTATTATTTGTATCATAAATAACAATTCTAGGTTTATCAATTCCATTTGGATTATACCAATCAGAGGAGGTTATGTTTATACTTGGTTTAAGGGCTAAACGTAGTAATGTGAATCTATTGATATCTGCTTCTAGAAAATTAACAGCTATTGTTCCATCGTGATTTTGTGGCAATTGCCAGAGAACAGAGCTATTTCCACAACAAGAGTTTAAAATGTCAAGAGTAACATTTTCCGAATTGATATCCCAACCAATGATGGAGTTTTCTGTCCAATCATCATATTGAGGATAATATTCAATATCAAAATCATCAAAGAAGCGTATTTTTCTTACAGCTTCACTTCGACCAAAGATAGAGAAATCAACATTACCATAGTTTTGCATATCATAAAGTACTTTCAATGATAATGGATAGTCACTAACAAAAGGAGTTAAAGTTTCGATAAACCAATCATTAGGTGTTTGATAGGTACTTCCAGCATATCCAATCCAAATATTATCTACTGAGGTTTCATTGCAAGTAGTAATGATCTCAATCCTATTTATACTGTAAAATTCTTTCCCAAGAGTCTTTTTGGTCATGTCTAGGTTAAACATAATAGTGTTCCATTTTCCTTTCAACAATTCGGAAGGATTGTAAAAAGAATCGAAAGGAATTGTAAGATAGAGAATGTTTTCTTCTGTACTTATGTAACCATCTTCAGTTATCCCTAAATCGTCAGCTCCAAGAGTGCATTCAATTCTTAATTCTGTTCCATTTTCATCTACTCCATAAATGATGAATTTGGTAGTATCTTGTAAATAAGCACTCGCATGGAATGTCATATTAGCATTCTCAAAATCAAGACCATCACGAATAATAAGTGGTGTGGAAAAACTATCTTGGTATCTACCAGCATCTGTTATTGATAGATAACCCCCAATATAATTATTGAGTATAATTTCTGCTTCTCCTGTAACAACAAAGGAAGAGAAGGTGTCATCGAAATTTTCATTATAAATCGTAAATTCATAGTTAGGATCTGGTTGTTGGTATGTTTTAAACAAATCATATCCTAGAATGGCTAGATCAGCTTCATTAATCCGAACTAAATTATTAGCATAATCAAAGTAATAAGCTAAAGGTTCAGCTTGGATATCAAATAATACTCCTCCTTTATTGAACACCCAATCAATTATAGGACAAGTAGGAGTACCGTCATAAATTGTTCTTGGAAAAGGATGAGCAGGGATTAGTATTGCTGCTTGTTCATATTCAAGAAATTGTTCTAATTCTTTAGTATTGATTTTCTGAATATTATGCATTCCATTAAGTCGTAATTCATTGATCAACTCATCAGCAAAATATCTACTGCGATATTCATCCACACTATAATAAGGATACAACTGATAGTTATTCCCACTAGGATACATCCAAGAACCATATTCATCGGAATCAATGGAATTCATGAGTTCTTCATCATGATACACATAAATTGGAGTAGTACTTTTATCACCTAGAAAGGAGAGCATAATATTATCTATCATAAAGTCTGAATAGATTTTACGTTCTCCAATATAGGCAGGTCCTCCTACAGGAAACTTTTCAACTATTTTAGTCAAAGGATCACCTGTTACTCGAAGAGAAAGGTAAACAACATCACCAGCATAAGGTCGAAGAGCTTGAGTAAAATCAATTTTTTCCAATGATTGCCAAGTTTGATCAACTGAATCTTGATTACTAACAAGCACTCTATGGAAAATTTCTTTATTGTCGTCATCTAGAATGAAAACTTCTAATTTATCAGTTTCTAATTCAGTTAATTTTTTGTATTGTAAAGTAAAGTATACTCTCGCAAAAGTCGTTGGAACTTGTATTTCTTGAGTTATTGCTATTGACTTATCAGGTGAAGGACAATCATATGTCCCAGGACCGCACCCATATTCTAATTCATCAATTACTCCCATCCTTAAGGAAGCGGGAATTAAACCGTCATATGTCCAAACATTAGCAAATTCTCCTCTAAAGAAGAGATTAGCAACAGGAGTATCACTAAAAGTATCCCAGAAAGTAAGAGGAGTATGAGTTGTTTGTCCAGTAACATCTATGGGATCTTTTTCAACTGAGAAATGACCATCAGCAACTACATTATGGATTTTCATTTGGATCCATTCTGCTGGAAAGAACTTATCTTTCACAATTGATTCAGTGTTGGAATAGGCACTTGAAAGGTATAATGATCCTCCTGCATAAAGCCACTCAGCTAAAATCTGTTTTTGTTTTGCGTCCAAATCCCATGCAGGATTCCAAGTATCAACATTATAATCATCAATTATTAATACATCATAATGCTCAATTCGAAGTTCTTCTGAAAGTAAAATCTCTTTCCAATTTGTAGCAGGAGAACCATAATTGCCAAACGAGAATTTATCCAGAAAACCATACACATCAAGTTCTATAGCATCCTCTAGTAACTTTGGAAGTTTCGTTTCTCCAGAAGTCCAATCAGAGACAACTGCAACTGAAAGTAACTCTTCATCCCAATATTGATAATTATAAGTATTAACAGCCCCTTGTTCATAACTTTTGGTTGTAAAAGTGGAATCTATTAATCCAGAAGAAGACTTGACTTTAATACTTCCATTTTTAAGCTTATAGTTAAACGAAGTTTTGTTTATGAATGAAAATAATTCTCGAAAACTTTTATCTTTTTTATCATCTTTTGTAAGTGTAGAATCTCCCAATCCTTTCTTTATCTTGAATTTATTTTTCGTTCTATCATATTCGAATGTTTCCACAAAAGTATATGACTTTGCAGAAGTTTGATTTTTAGAACCAATTACACGATGATTCTGAAATTCAAACCGCCCAAAGTTAAACTCGTAGAGACCGGTTTCTTTGTTAACTTCTACTATTGCCCTGAAATGTTTTGTTAGTTCATTCCTGCTCAAATGCTTATTGAAATAAAGAGCAGCTTCTTTGAAACTTTGTTCAGCAACATCTAAATTTCCTTTTCTATTATCATTTAGTGCTTTTTTGAATAGTTTCTCAAATTTATCTGCTCGATAGTTACAATCAATAATAGATGCTGCAAGATCATTTAGTGAATCTATTCTTGGATGAGCATTTTGAATTAAATCATTTATGAAATAATCAATGTAATAAACAGCTCTCAAATTGACATATTCTTGTCCTTTTTTGAAGGAAAGTACTGGAGCCATGTGTGTTCCATTTGTAGCATAATTATATCCAATAAATTGCGGTATGCCATTGAGGATAACCATACGACCTATTCGAACCCAGTTCTCAACAAGAGCTTTTCGTGGATCCAATCCAAAAGAATATTCAGAAGTATCAGGATTCAACCAATCTTCGTAGGGAAGAATTTTACCCTTCCCAGAATATTTCGCTTGGTATTCCAATGAAGTATAATTCAACTCATCAAAGAGATCATTCAAATCTTTCTCTAACGCTTGGAAGTACCTCAAACGTTCTCTCTCGAATTTTTCGAGTGCGATTTCTTTTTGTAATCCTGCTGTTTTTAAATTTAACAGCGAGGTCATTGGAGACATTAATAACAAAAGAAAAAGAGTTGTTATCACTTGTGTTATTCTTCTCCACGTTATTTTCATTCCCAAAAAAGTTATTCCACTTTTATTCAAACTCATTTTTTATTCCTCTATACACTTTTTTACAAAAGATACTTTTCCTTTCGAAAATTGTTTCCTCTTTTCTCCCTTGCAGAACGCATCTGCGATTTTATCCCTAAAAACTAATTCTACTGACATAGAACCAATCTCCATAAATTACTCGTAAATTTTTCTTATAAGCACCTAAAAGAAGTGATTTCTGTTGGGAGTTTGGTGGAAGTATTAACAAATCAGTAATAAAGTAAAAGCCACCTACAAGAAAATGAAAAACTGCTAATCTAGCTAATTGCAAAACACAATTACTGCAAATAGAACTCAAATTATAACCAGAAATGGATCCCTTGAATATTCCTCTAGAATTCTCTAAAATTACTAACTGCCACTCACCTTTCAAGCCTCAACCACCCACAAGGTGATAACTCTATTCCAAATTTCACAAAGAAAAACGTTTTTCTTCATAAAAAAGTTTTGTCGATAAATGGATATGAGTAATTGAAGAAAATTCTTCTTTTTTTTCGCTTTAATTGTTTTCAAATAACAAACATCCTATTGGATTAGTAACTTCCAAAACAACTTTTCTATCAAAATAGAGTAAAGTGTAAAACATATGATCCTCTGTATCATAGAATTGTAGAATTGCTATTCCTTCTCTTTCCTCAATTTTAGTTTTGCTTTCTTTCTTTGCCAAATCCTATTTCCTCGGGAGATTTTTTCAATTTTTTCCATTTGTAACAATTATCGTTACAAGTCAGATGAATTTAAAGAAAAATACTATGAATTCTATATAACTAAATATTTACAAATGAAATATATAACATTATCGGTTTATGGTAAACCATTAAAATCCTATTAATATCTTATTGGTTTATAATAGACTGATAGCTATGAATGATTTGAGGATACTAGAAGCAAGAGGACGTGCTACAATACTTACAGATTTATCAGAAAAATCAATGAATATCTCACAATTAATGGAAGGATATAGAGGACAAGCAGCAGTATATAGAGCTAAGGATCAATTCATGGCTGAAGGTTTAATTGAAGAAGAAGTTAGAAAAAATGGAGCTATTTTTCTTATACTTACTGATAAAGGAATACGTATAGCCCAGCATCTTCTCGAGATAGAAAAAATATTGAAAGAAAAATAAACTAATCAAGAAGAAAAGAAGGAATAAGGATATGAAGGAAGAAGAAATTCATAATTATCAAATAAATAGAGGCATTACGTTATATTAGAGAAATGAAAAGGATAAGGATTAGATTGTATATAAATTCTACATTTCATTTAAAAGATTTATACATTTTTATTTTTAGGGATTTGACTTAGAGGATTAAATATGAAAGACTTGTACATTAATAAGAGGTGATTTTATGCTAGAAATAATAAGCCAAGGAAAATTTCCAATAAAAGTATCTAGTGAAGTTGTTAGTCATTTAAGCAAAGGTCTTTACAGTAATTTTGCTCGTGCTGTTAAAGAATTAATATCTAATTCCTATGATGCCCAATGTACTGAAGTAAAAATAAATCTAGATTTGAAAAATAAAACACTCATAATTAGAGATAATGGTCGTGGAATGAATTTAAATGAAATTGAGCATGAATTCCTTATAATCGGTCCACCATTAGAATCTAAACATGATTTAAATGAAATGAATAGAAGACGTATTGGAACATTCGGAATTGGATTTTTATCAACTTTCCCATATTGTAAAAAATTGCAAATAATAACTAAAAGCAGGAATTCCAATCAAATTGTGGAAATTGAGATAGATACAGAACAATTTTTTAAAGAAGGACAATTCCTAATAGAAGATATTGAAGTCCTTTATAAAACATATATAAGTGATATTCCACAAGAAAAAGGAGAAACAATTATTTTACTAAAGCAAATCAAAGATCATATTATAGAAGATTTAAGCTTAGAATCTCCAAGTAAATCAAGTTTACATAAATTAGTAGGTTATGAGAAATTTAAATGGTCTTTATCTCAATATGCACCAATTCAATTTCCTCCTCAAAGAAAGGATTTGAGGGATTTCTTCAATTATTATAAGACTATACCAATGAGATTGTGGTTAAATGGGGTAGAATTATTTAGAAATATTCCTAAAGATGCAGAAATACTTGAAAAGAAAAATCATCAAATTGGTAATATTCTATTCAAATATACAATTATGACTCCCAATAAAACTGTTGTACCAGAAGAAGCTAGAGGTTTACAAATTAGATTACGTGATGTAGCTATTGGATTTCCTAGGGATTTCGATGTTATAAAATTCACTGGAAAAGTACCAGGAAAACTAAATTATTTATGTGGAGAAATTCATATTCTAGAAGGATTAGAATCAGAATTAATGGTTGATAGAGATAATTTCTCATATACCAGAGAAATGGCAGAATTTGAGAATTTTTTCAGAAAGAAATTAGTTGAATGGAATGATAAACTTGAAAAATGGGCGTCAGAAGATAAAGAAGTATATGAAACTTTAGAAGGTCTTGAATCATCAGAGGATATAATTGAGACATTACAAGATGCTGATATTATTCGCTTTTCAAAAGAAAGGATGAGAATTTCCAAATCTTCATCAATTACTGTATCTAAAAAAGACAAACAGATATCTACACCATCGACTAAATTAGCTAAATCTCTTTCTAAGAAAATGAATGTTAAAGTTTTTCAAGATGATAGAAAAGTTACTGATAAAGATAAACCTATTGCAATGAAGGATGATAATACTGTAATCGTTATTTACAGCAAACATCCAATTTTTATTGAGAAAATTAAAATCAAAGAAAAGGAATTTATTGTAAATTATGATGAATGGGATTACAAAAGAACTTCATATTCAATTTGTAAAATAGTAGACGAAAAGACTGTTGTTTTTAATAGAACTCATCCATTGTTTAAAACAAAACTAAATGATGAAATAATCAAAAAATTAGCTCTTGGATTAATTTTTGCTGTTAAGGGCTTTCAAGATGAGAAAAAACTACTAAATAATCTCAATAAGTTGCTTGAGGACGTTTTTTTGGGGGATTAAAATGGATTATCCTTTCGGAGAGATAAAAAATAAACTTATCAATGAATTTTGGTTTCCAAATATAGTTGAGTATAGCAAAATTCTATATCCAAGGTTGAAGATAAATAAGAAATTACGCGTTTTAACATTGACACATGATTCGAATCACTCCGAAATTGAGAAATTGATCAAGGATAAACTAAGCATTAGCGAAAATATTGTTGCATGGACTTATAGTCATTTCAAAGCAATTAGAATTACATCAGATTTACCACCAGTTATTGTTTTATTTGGCAAGAAATTTGAAGATGCTTTAATGATAGCTGAATTACAATTACAGAAATATCTCCCCTTTGATTTGTATAATTTAGATTTTTCAACCCAAGAACCTATCTTTGAAGCAGGTAGGCTTGAAAGAGAAATCAATTGTATTGAGAAAGTAATCTTGAAACAGAAGGAGGAAAAGAAAGAATTCATTTTAATTTATACTACAATAATTAATTCTAATGTAATTAACCTAAATCTGTTAGCTGATGAATCAAATAGGAATTACGTAACAAGATGGCCTGGGCTAATTTTGAATAAATATCCAAAGATTGTAAATGAAAAAAAATTAAAAATTTCCTGTCTAGAAGAATTAATTTTCCAAATAGCTAAAAAACATGGATATTTTTTTTTACAAAAGCATAAAACTCATCAATACAACGATAATAAAATGATTTTATCAATAGCAGGTTTACTTGGTAGGTAAGTGGAAAAATGACAAAAAAACAGAATAATTCTGATATCATATATGAAAGTTTTAAAAAATGGTCTGAAAAGAATTGGAAAGATACCATAGAAAAGCATAGTAAAGAAATAGAAGAATTTTTCATGAAACTTAATTCACTAGATATTTGGTCCAATTTATTACAAGATATAGATTCAAATAGAAACCTTATACCTGAGCTTTTTTTAGATTCATATATGGGTCTAATTTTTGCTTGTCAAGGTCTTTACAAATATGCATTTATTTGTTTGCGTTCTCAATTGGAAATTACTCTCAGAGTCATCTATTTTTCTAATCACCCAATTGAATATGGATGGTGGTTAGAAGGAAGGAGATGGTATTTAAAAAAAGGTATGGATGTATGGGGTGAAGAATTTAATTATTTTCGACGATTAAAGTCTATTAGTGATTTCAATAGTGAATTACCCAATGAAAATAATAATATAATTAACGATATTCAAAATTCTTACAAACGATTATCCAAATATGTACATGGCAGTCCACATACATTTCAATCAAAAGATTCTATGATTAGTCCATTTTATTCTATTGAGGCTTTCAAGTTTTGGATGTCAAAATCTATTGAAATGTTAGAGTACATTAATTTATTATTTATTTTAGGGTTTGAAGACAAATTTCATACTCTACCTGATCAACAAAAAAATAAAATCTTTGATTTTATAAAAAGTAGTAGATATAATGAGGCAATTAGTAAAATTTATGGTAAAACCAATATGGATACAACAAAAAAAAACAACTAAAAAATAAGATTATTTACTTTTACCAATGAATAAACATTCAGTTATATTTCCACTTCTAAGATAATATCTATGTTCAGTTTTAAATATTGATACGTCATCAAAATATGATTCAAATAATTCTTTTAATTGATTGATTGTTGGTTTTCCTCCTTCAACATAACTAAAAGCTATCGTTGTATCTGAGTACTTTTCTATTAGATCTTTGAAATCTTCAAGACATCTATCATAATCAACAAATCTTTCAGAAACATTAGCTGTATAAGGTTTAGTTTTCTTCTCTTCACAAATATTGTTTTCCCATATATCATAATTTGATATTCCTTCAAGGAAATGATAATAATATTGATAGTCAGTAAAACTATTTTCTCTAATTTTAGCTGGTCTCATATATGGTGTATCGATATAAACTATATCAGCTGTTAATTCACTTTCAAATGCATCTTCATTAAAGGCCTTATTATCTAATCCATTAGAGAAAATTGCTTGATTAATTTCTTCAGAGAACCTTTTAAAGAAATATTCGAAAGTTTTTTCCCAAGTGATTCCATTGCCAAATGTTTGTATTTTGTTATCTTTGTTTAAACGTATGTTTAGATTAGCTCTGTGCCAAATACCAAATGGTTTCTTAATTATACAGCTCTGAAATAATGCATTATAGGCTATTGCTTTTTTATATTCATTTTCCAAATTGCTTATATTTGCTATAATATTATCTAACCATTTATTTTCTTTATCTTTATAATAAAGTCCTTTGTAATTTTTTTGAATAATGTTTTTTTTACCAGAATTGGGTTTGAGGAGTTTATCTATATCTTTTATTTCTAATTTTACTTCTGAATTTTCAATTAAACTTTTACCTATCAAAAAATTACTTTTTAATATATCATTATAAAAAACCTGTTTGCCTTTTTTCTTAAAAGCATAACCTACACAACCCGTACCACCCATTAAATCTAGAAAAGTAGTGAATTCAAATTTCGATAAACAATCTTCAATCCAAGAAACTAATCTTTGCTTGTTACCTCTATACCTAACTCTTGGAAATTTATAGATTTCATATGGATTTTCTAAATTGCTTTCTTTGATTTCATTTTCACTAATACCACTATTCATAGAGTTTCCTCTTTCTAAGATATATGTACTACATAATATTACTATTTTGATTATTAAATTCTTACTTTGAAATTTTATAAGCTAATTATCAAAAAAACTTAGGCAATTTTTTCAAAATACTAGATTAAATTAATTGGTTTTTCTTTGTAGTAAACATATCCCTTTCTCGAGTGATTCAAATTTTAGGCTATAAAGATTGATACTTTTAGAAATCTCTCATCACCAATAGGTATCTAACTCATCAGCAGCCCATTTTATATCTTCAAGTTTTGGTTTAGATCCCTTATAAGTTGGATAGTATTGCGGTTTTACTTTGTCATATCCAAACTCATTTAATAGAATTATAAATTGATCCCTCCATTCTCCTCCTTTACTCTTTATTTCTACTGCTAAATTTAATGCACATCTTATTGCAATAGTCTTAGCAGCATTAAGATCTCCTCCAGGATCATAATAATGGCATTTTTGACAGAAAAAATCTCTATTTAGATTTATCTGTTCAATGGAAAATCTATTGAATTCATCACAATATCCACAATTTGAGCAGATTAAGGAAGTATATTTTGGATTAACAAGATGAACTAATGATTCTGGTAGTTTACTCAATATTCCTTGTTTTAATTTGTTTAAAAAAATTTTACAATTAGATGAATTATCGAAATTTAAATCTTCCACAGCAATTTTTGTTACATTGAATTCTCTTGACCATAATTTTAATTTTAAAGCAGCTCTATTAATATTAGAATCAATTTTTTTCCAAGTTGGTTTTTTTTCCCATGTAAAAAATCCAATCTCTTCTATAGTAGTAAAGCCATTTGATGCTACAATACCACATCTTTCACCCAAGTCTATTCCTAAAATTCTTTCTTTCATCATTTTATCAATCACTTATAACAATTTTTCAAGAATCAATACTTGATAAAATAGACGTTAAAAAAATTGATTAATAAACTTTTTTGATAATAATACCTTATTCTTTAAATTAATTACTTATTTAATTAAATTTATGTGCTCTCATACGAGTAATTATTATTTTATAATTCTTGTAGTAAATCGCATATGGTTCTTTTTTCTTCTACCTATCCCACAGCATTTCTTACTCTCGTTTTAGTAGCTTCATAAATTATATAAGGAAAAATAAGGAGTTACTATGGGATTCGAGCAGCTCGAGGGAAAAAATCCATTACAGGAAAAAGGAAGAAGATAAATTATTTTCTACAGGAGAGAAATAATTTAGTCTGTATGGCATTCCTTAATTGAGTTGCAGTAGTGATCCAGTACAATTATTTTACTAGTTCTTCTGCTTTAGTTGAAAGTACTCTCTTTTTTTCTCAAATCGAAATGCTTATTTTTCGTATAACGTTTGTTTATTTTAATTCTGGAAAAGGAATTGGATAAAAAATGACTGATAAGGAACTTATAAAGGAAGTTGTAAACATCTATGGTGAAGATTCTAAGAGAATGACAGAATGTTATAATGAGAGAATAGCCGTCTTTAATTCAATTAGAAAAGGCATTACTGCAGAAGAAGAATTAAAGATGTTTTTTGAAATTGGTAAACTTGATTTCCATTTAATACCATATAATGATCATAAAGGCGAGAAACACCTATTTTTGCGAGGTTTTCTCAAAGGATTAGATTGGGGACTCAAAATAGTTGAAAATAGGAGAAAAAATGAAGAAGAACAAGCAGAAATATCAGCAACTTTGGATTATTACTCTTAGGTCGGAGCTTCTATTAATTCGCTAATTAAAGCTTTTAGAAATTAGTGATCTAGCTAAAGCAAAAATTCAGTGAGTTTTTATAGCTAAATTTCTTAAAAAGGAAGAAGAAATCGAATTCTACTTCGATTTCAAGGGCTGCTATTTTTTTCTTCAGTTTTTGTAGGTTTATTTTTCTCAATAAGAATGTATTTCTCATCTTTTTTTGTTATTTCATTATATGCTAGATAGATTGTTATAAATGGTATCAATAAAGCAGTTATAGAAAGCAAAATATTATTTGTAATTTTGGAGAAAGAATAGAATCCTTTGACAGTTTCATAATAGAATTCTACTTCAAGATCCTCATCTTCTTCATTGATCAGTATAACCAAATAATCAGCATCAACTACTATCTTAACCTCACCAGATTCTGTTCTAAAATTAGTAGGATATCGAAGAAAAGTAGAATTTTGAAGATAATATAACCAATCATCGAACAGACTGGTTCCAGGTGCATCGTGATAAACCTCAGCAGTAACCAGAAAAATCGATAAATGAGTTACATTTTCACCATAGATAAAAATTTCATAATAAAATCTTTCACCATGGGTAAGATTTCGATATGTACGAAAAGCACTATCATCATTTGCTTTTACAATAGAGTAATGAGTTTTTGAGCGGTTATTTTTTTCATAGATAAAAATCTCAATACTTATCGCTAGTGAAAATACTAAAACAATAGCAATTATTCCACTAAAGATCCATTTCTTTTTTTCAACATTTGAGCTTTTAGACACAAGATTTCACCTTTTTTTCCTTTCCCATTGAAAAAATCATTATACTTTCATTTTGATTCTTATTAATCCTTTCTCAAGAGAATTCTATGAGTTTTTAAATAGCATTCTCTTGCCATCTATAGATTTTTAACCCTAAAGTTTAATTAAAAAAAGAGAGATAAAATAGTAGGTCCTGGGTGCTCTAAAAGGAGTGCGGGAGCAAATCCAGGACAACTTTTAAAGAGTGCTTTTAAAGGGGAATCATTTAAAGTATATTTTTTAAGGACTTACTACTCGTAAAAAGAATCTCTCGGGAGATAGACTAGATATCCTTTTCCTGTAGTAGAGTTCTCTTCAAAGATATACTAAATCCCAAGTTAAATCCTTTTTCAGTCTTATATTCTTTTTGAAGTAACACTTTTTTGCAAAAGGTGTTACTATTTATGATTATCTTTTAGGTACTATCTATTCTTCGTCATTCCCTTCATAGCTTTTGATGAATGTTTCATCTTTGTATTTCTGCCAGAGTCTCATGAATTCTTTTTTCCATTTCTCATCATTGTCTTTAAATGATATTAAATGCTTTAGTTCATCGATAGTCAATGCTTGAATCAATCGCAATTTCTCTTTCTCTGTGATATCTTCATAGGTTTTCAAAAGAATCACTACTACATTTAAACAATCGACATAAAAAAAGATTGAAAGGTTTGGTAAGAATCTTATCAGTAGGTTACTCTTGAGAGATTACCATCAAAAAAAGCCAGCATGTAATTATCCTCAACCAAAAGAAACAAATCAATAGATATCATGCTTCTTTTTCTTATTAAGGAAATATCTAATCACTGAGTGGGAAGCAAAATTAAAAAAAAAGTAGATTGATTATTTCTACCAACAACCGGTTTTCCTATAAACTCTAATTCTTTTATGTAATTCAATAGTTTGTTTTTGAGTTAATTTAGATTGATTTTCAATTACTTTAAAGATATTTGATTTTATTTTATGTTTATATTTCACATCATCAAATGTTTCATCAAATTCTTCTTGTTCAATATTCCTTAATATTTCATCTAAATTCTCAAGAGTAACCGTTTGTTCAATCATTTTTAAACCCAAAAGTCTAATACCCTTATCAGTAACTCTAAGAAGGTTTCTATCAAATTTATCCCAATAATCTTCTCGAACTATCATAATTATATATTATTCAAATAGCTATTTAAAAATCACTTTTAATGAGTGAATAAAAAAAAAGAAGATTATATGATAATAGTTCTTATCAAATAAGGATTTCAAACATATTTTACTCCGTTTGGTTCTGATGTCCACCCGGAATTTGTTTTTATTAATCTTTTAAGACTCTTTGTCCTTTAGCATATTCCTAGAAATTTCTAAGTTTGCTTCTTCTGGTGTTAATACTTTAATCCTAAAACGTTCAGACAGATTATCCTGATTTGGATCAAGTTTTTTTATAAGTCTTAAATCACCAGTTACTAATGTTGCTTTTGATGAACGAGACAAACTAACTAAACTTCTGTCCTCTTCTTTAATAACCTCATCATCTTTTATAGGAAGATGTTGATTCCAGCTAATGGTTTTAGCAGTAGTTGATGTAAAATTATTCCAAAGCATAATCAGATTGGTATCATTTAATTCTTTCATTATTTTCCGATAACTTGCAAGGAGATCATCGTCAAAAATAATTGTATCACAATGATTAGCAACATTAGCAAAAAGAGCATAAGATTCATAGTCTGATTGATTTTTATAATCATGCATTCTAGAGGCATGATAAAAACAATTCTTATCTAAGATATATTTTTCTTTAGGCATTTCGAACTCCATTCCCCACTATTTCTCTCTTAAGATATTCACGTACCTATTGAATCTTTCAAGATTAGCTTCAAAAAAACCAGGTAAAGTTTCTTCTAATCGTCCTTGTTTATTAAATTCTAATTTTTTAGAAAAACAACCATCTTTTTCTTTAAAGAAGTAATATAGTGCCAAGTCTTTCTGATTTAGTTCTTTAAGTCCAACCATTGTTAATGCTTGAAATAATATATGTTCACTATGTGTAGTTATTATGAGCTGTTTTTTGTTTTCAATTGCCTCCTTAACCAATATCGTCATTAATTTTGCTTGTGCTTCAGGATGTAGATGAATCTCTGGTTCATCAACTATTACAACACTATCTTCTGAGGCTAAAGCTAGTTGTGTTAATAAAAATACTAATTGATTTAATCCAAATCCTTCGTTTACTAGAATCGAATATATATTTTCATTTTTATTTAATAGCGATTGTCGTTTTGTTTCTAGTGTTATTGTAGTTCCGTATCCAGTTCTTATATTTAATTCTACATCAAGAATTTCTTTACACCAATCTGATACTATATGTAATATGTTGGGTTGACTACCTAATATAGTCATTAATTTATCATAAACATCTTCTGAGCTAGTTTCTGTAATATTATCTGATTTAACATTTAGCAATTTGTTATAATCTGAAATTGTTCCTCGTTTTGGTTGAATATACCAGATTTTTTCGATTTGTCTTTTGAAAATAAAGAGCTTTTTAGTAAAATCTAACATTGTTTCTCCAATTTGAAATTCAGCCTTACTATCACTAGGATATTCTTTTTCCCATCCTATAGGTTCAGAAGGTCTTGCTTTTGTAATTAAACGAAAGCTTCCATCAATAGTATGTACTTTACTTGGACTTATTTCATTAATTGTTCCTTTTAACTTGAAACCATTCATTATTTCATAATCAAGAAATTTAAGGCCATCTTCATCATAAATCATTTTTTCCGAGAAATTTAATCCTTCACTTTTCCCTTCAATGTAGAATTCTATTAAGTTAGTAAAATCCCTTTTGAAAAATAAATCTTCAATATTCCCTAATCTTATAAAATTACCATTCGGATGAAGCTGTGTTAATTCCATTGATTGTCTAATCAATAATAAAGCTTGTCCAACTGATGATTTTCCTGATCCATTTGCACCAATTAAAATAGTGATAGGTTTTATGTCTATGTTTGCATCCTTTATTCCTTTGAAATTTTTCAAACCAAATTTAACTATCAATTATATCCCCACATAAGTATGATTGTATAGAAAACAATGATTTAATAGATTATAAATTATTTTTAGATTAACATTGATATTATCCATATTTCCTTCATATTTCTTCATTTATGGAAAAAGAGGGATGTATGATAAAGGGTTTTATCATATAAGATAATGATGTTAATTTTCTCTTTTTCTTTTGAGCAATAATAAAAATTATTACATTGGATAATAAGCTTCAGTTAACATGTTAAGCAAAGAGAGAATATAAAAAAAAAGACATTTAAGTCGGGAAAAATCTGGGAAAATTTTATATTTTAAAAATTAATAAATTACAAAGATGGGTATCTAATTCTACAATTTTAGATTATTATAGAATCAGAATGAATTATGGAAATATTGGGATAAATACATCTTTCGATGGGAATTATCCATCTAATTATAGCTTTACGATTAAAGTAGATTTTATAGGTTTGTGAATAAAAAGCAAAGAGGATAAGGAACTGTTTGCCATGTCAGAAAATGAAGAAAAATTATCCAAAGAAAAAAAAGAAAAGGTAGAATTTCTAAAAAAACTCTTAGCTAAAGATGGGATAAAATTCGAAGATTACCAAAAAGAGCTAGAAGAATCAGAGAAAACACTCGAGAAACTTCAGCACCGTATCAAAAGTATAGAGGTATCAAAATCAGAACCTTTGGAAAAGGAGATGAATAATGATGAGTCTTGATCAATTAATTTCTGATGAAATTGCTAAAATTGAAATCAAAATTAGTGAACCAAATCCTGAAAGAGGAGACAAATGGAACGAAGACGAATTCGCTGTTTTTAAGGTTAAAATCAGTAATCTTACTTCCTATGAACTGAGGGATGTAGTTGTTTTAATAGAAAACCACAATTGTACTCATGCAGGGATACCCATTGGTATTATTGATTTGTACCCAAGAAGATTTGCAGTTACATCAATGTCAAGAAATACTTCAAAATACTTCTATACAAGATATAAAGCAGATTCTAATGTTGATACTGCGAAACTTTGGGCTACTGTATCAGCTGGATTAATTTCTGAGAAAACAACGTATAAAATGGGCGAAAAGGAATTCACTATTTATGAAGAATAAACATTTTATCCCTTTTTTCATTTTTTTCAATTGATATCTAAAATAAGAAAAGAGAAGGTTATTTGATAAGGTACATTATCATATATTATTAGAAAATTCAAAATTATAAAATTGGATTGTTTGTTTATTGCACGTATTTATGATGGGATCATTATAGTATAACTTTCCCTAATCTATTTCTGCATTATCTAATATTTTTATAAAAACACTTCAGAAAAAGCATTAAATTTGCTAATACTCTTATAAGATAGCTATTATAGAAAACACTTATCCATTTGTTAATATCAGAAGAAATAGAAAAATGATAATTCCAAAAAAGATTTATGTTAACACTAGTTATTAATAAGGAGGAAAATGCGGTAACCTCTTTATTGTAAAACGGAGAGATTAAATGTCTGGGAATTTGAAATAAAAAACCTCCTTTAAAATTTTCTCTACAGGAAGAAAATAAAAAATAAGTAAATAGGAGAGTAACTCCTATTCATTCTTAATTTTAAGTATATAATGCTGATGGTGTTATTCCATAGTAACTACTGGAAGTTGGTAATTTATAGTAACCAACTGGAAGAGCATGATTTGGAGAGTACTTCCAAGCTTTCTTTTGCTCTCCTGTTCCATAATTTAC
>Ga0307377_10001319_pt1 | contig 32083 bp, 69 predicted proteins | sample TR3MG_FD_202535 | JGI IMG/M metagenome (GOLD analysis project Ga0307377, IMG submission 202535) | Soil microbial communities from Risofladan, Vaasa, Finland - TR-3 | ecosystem: Environmental > Terrestrial > Soil > Coastal area > Acid sulfate soil | place: Finland: Risofladan, Vaasa | collected... | reverse complement strand
ATACTAAAATGAATAAAGAAAAAGAAAACATATTTGATATGTCTGAACTAACAGATAGAACACCAACAATGAAATCCAATTCTGGATTTAATGAAACAGAGAAAGAACTAGAAGACCTTTCCTTTGTAAAGAAAACTGGTGCTAAAGATAGAAGCAAAGATGACCCTTTCGCTAATCTTGGACTTTAAACCTGTTAGAGCAATTCGTCTTAGACGAAAAAAAAGACTGTTAGCTAAACGAAGTTCTAAACTATATCTACCAAACATTCCGACAATCAATGAAAGGAGTCATGTTATCTATGGTTGATTCTAGTTTATCTAACAATCCAGAAAATAATGGAACTGACATGGGTGTTGGTGTGGATAACATTCCTCAAGAAGTTAGAGATAGAAAACTTGGATCATCTTCAAAGAAATCTACATTTGGCAAAGTTAATGTTAAACCACTAGATGACGGAATAAGAAAAGCACTAAAGCCAAACAAGAAAGACGATCCATTCAATCGTGATAATTGGAGTTTCTAATTGCCCAACGAACTTTGGAAAATACGTGCAATCAATGAAGCAAAGAAAAAAGAAACTGACGGTAAGACAAAGATTCTAAACGGTAAAGCCTGTGATAGTTGCGAATGGTAAATCGACAGAACTTACCGTCAACACTAAATATCTGATAAACATAATTAATTTATGGATTACTCACAGGGCTATGCCACAAGGTTAGTCCTTATCCGTGTGCAAGCGGGGAAACTTATTTGCGTAAACGACCCTGCTTGCAAAACTTATGTCTTAAATAACTCTCGGTAGTGAATAATATTATGGGATTATATGGAAAAAAGAAACTAAAGAACGTAGCTTCTAACAGTACAAAATCCGTCTTCACGAAAACAGATGTTGAAAAGGCACTAAAAATGTCTAACTTGGGTAAAATGCCAATGGGAACTGATGGCACTAAAGGTCAAGTTGGTAAGATAGTAAAACCAATCAACATGAAAACAAATGATCTTGATGACGTTTTCAGTCCAAAAGTATAGGCAGACCTCTTTGACTAGTCGCCTTGCTTACTTTTATAAAAAAATGAAATTGCCTATTGTGGCTCTTGTTGGTTTGGCGGGATTGTTCTATAATTTTGGTCAGGGGTTTGCACTTGGGGTTGTGTTTCCACTACTGTTTGTTCTTGCACTAGCACTACCTTTGGATTTTCACCCTTATACCATTCTTTATCGCCCATCAGCAAGCTAGATTTATAGATCAAATCTAATTTTGATTGTGCGGACATTCCTTGTTGGTTCATTATAATGAAAGTTAATTTTCCATAATCATCTGCGTTCATAATATTATCTTTATAGGATTAGTATATCTGCATTGTGTAACGAAGATCGCACCCCACACACCACTATTTCCAGTCAACTCGAAAGTTATAACTGTGAACTAAAATGATAACAAGTTGTCAACAAAGTAAACTAAAACAGTTATAGTGTCAAATGTTTAGGTGTTAATACCTATGGAAATTTCTGATAAGAATACTGAAATTGACGATCAATTATCACAATACACCGAAGACCTAATCAAACGTACAACAAATCTAAATCAAAGAGAGATAGATTTAGCTAATGATCATTTTGATGAAATTCAAATTGCAGATAAAGGACATACATTTTGTGACAAGTGTAAAAAAAATGAAAAACAATTACAATTAGAATGGGAATTACAACAAAAATTAAGAGAAGTAAAAGGATTACCCCTTAAAGAAAGAAAAAGACCACACTTTGTAGTACAAGAAAAGGGTGGTAGAGGACTTCATATCTACAAGAAAATTGGCAATCAGACAATCATGGTTCAATTTGGAAATGTGGATAGAAACTGCTATTCATGTAATGCAATCTACCATAAACATAAACAAAATATGAAATCAGAAGAGGAATTACCATTTACTGCTAGAGTGTCGATCAAGAATAGAAAGAAATTCAAAGACATGTTAAACAACCTACTAGTAAAAACAGATGAAGTTTGTTATGATATGATCATACAGAAATATTCTAGTTCAAACGTGTTAAACTGTTCTCAACAAATGCTCTATAATGCTTTCAAACAAGAACGTGGAACTATGTTTGATGTAATACAGGTAGATGATTATCCAAACATTAAATGTGATTGGCATGACTGCACAGGTGAACATGTTATCCGAAAAGGATTCCCACCTATCCAAGTGTTGTCCGATTTCCAAGCAGAAAAGAAAGAATTACTTGCTGAAAAGCAAGGCAAACCAACAGACTCAACTGAAACTGACTGACCGTCAGTATAAATAAAGTCTAGATTGTTAACGTCTTCACAGAAAAATTGAATTTTAACCCATATTTTATTTTAAGTTTAAGCTGTTGTGACTGTAACCGATTAAGCTTGTATGTTATAAGCATAATTTAAGCTGTTGAGCTTAAATAAAGTCTAGACGTTGAACGTTCGACACGAGAGAGAGAAAATAAATGAGTGCAGGCGTGAGTGGGAATGGTAATGAAAGTACGGTAACAAACTTGATAAATCCGACAATTAACCATGTCTTTATAAGATAGATATACAATATTATGTTCCTTGTCTAAATCAAATTTCCAAAAAAGAAGAGATGGCACTAAGAAATCATGGGTAAATTACAAGGGAAAAACAATTCAATTAGACTTTGAACCACGAATAGGAATATGTACTGATTGTGGAATACATGATGAACACACTCATCTTCATCATACCGAATACCATGATGATGATCCACTAAAAGACACAGTTGAATTATGCAGTTATTGTCATGCAAAGAGGCACAAAAAAATAAAACGCTATTCTTGGCAGTCAATCTGACTATTCTTTGGCAGTCAATCTGACTATTTATTATGGTGTCTCAAATCTGGACATGTCTCAAATCTGGACATGTCTCAAGAATCCTGACATGTCAATAATAATAAATAATTAGCAATCTAATCAACATCATGGGAGATATGTCCATGTATGATATGGAACAAAGAATCAAGGCATTAGAAAACAGATTGAGCATGCTTGAGGGAGAGATACGAAACAAAATGGGCAAGAGTTTGATGGATATGCACACAATGTATCAAGAACAAAGTGAGGCTCTAGATCAACTGACTTTACTTGTAGGCAAATTAATCCAGACAGTATTTCCAAAGAATCTCCCACCTGACACTCAAAAGTTGACATAAAATATGTCTTAAATAACTCCAATGTGATTTTGAATTATGGAATTTAGAACTCCGCTAGATAGATTGATGTTTAAGAAAAAATCAAAGAGGTTATTCCTATGAGTGCCGAACTATCAGAACAAGTAAGGGCTTTCACTAAATCAAGACAAACAAAACCTAAATCTTCATTTCAACCAAAAACTAAACCACAATCATTAGGTCAGAAATTTGTAAAAAAACAAGCTCAACCAAAATCTATACCCAAAAAAATACAACAGGTAAGTCAACCATCTAATGCTGAAAGACTTAGACTTGCACAGGAATTTAACCGACAACAAATTGCTAAACAACAACCAAAAAAATTACCTAATGCTGAAAGACTTAGACTTGCACAGGAATTTAATCGAAGTCAAATCAAAGGAACTGGCAAACCAGACTTTGTAACATCTAGAGCAACTGCAAGAGGTGACACTCCAAAAGTTGCAGGCAGAAGAGGGATCTTAAATCAACGTGGTCAATTCCTAAAGAAATTTGAAAAACAACAACAACAAAAACCTACACTAATTTCTAGACAAAAATTACAAAGACAACAAGAAACTTTCAATCAAAAACAAACTTTAGGTGAAGATACTGTTTCTAGTATATTTCAAACATCAAGAGCAAGAACTGTTAATGTTGGACAAAGAAAACGAAAACCTAGACAATCTGATGAATTGCAAAAGACTAAACGCACATTTGCAAATCCAAACAGAAACAAAGATGAAATTAATAAAATATTTGACTTTAGAAACGGTGGCAAAGGTAACAGGAGATTTTTCTAATGGGTGGAATGAAAAAAGTTTACACGGGTAACATGAAATCTACTGATTTGGAAAAAATATTCCAAGCAAGTAGAAATGCTAAAAGAACGAGGTTGTTCTAATGGTTGACGAACATGGAATGAATTTAAGTAAAGGGCTTAATGATGATGAAAGACTTTGTAATTCATGCGGAAACAAATTTCAATTAACTAGCAAAGGATCTAATTTCTTTTGTAAGGCTTGCACCAAAAGAACAGGACAATTCAATCTATCATAATGACTTTACCAAAAAATATTAAAATAATTGACGGCAGAGCAGACAAAAAAGCATTTGACATTAAAACCAATGTTGGATCAAAAGATCTAGAAACTATCTTTACAATGACGAGGACTGTTGAGAATGGGAAAAAGAAAAGCACCCTCGAATTCTAAATTCAGTTATAGCAAGTCCTTGAGGACTATGGTGGGATCTAGATAATGAAATCAAAGAAATCAAAAATATCATTTGATCTAACGACAAATGTGAAAAAAGGTAAACCTATTTTCAAGATTAAATAACAGTTTAACATAATTCTGTTATGGAGTTGGAAGATAGATTAGTTGGTATTGAAAAAAAATTAGATTATATTCTTAAACAAGAACAAAATATTCTTACCATGATGGTAAAGTTCATTGATCATGTTGAAGAAATTGAACAGATGGCGTTACAGGTTAATCGAATAAAGAATTGACTTTACTACAAATGCTCCCTGCAATTATTTTTGCAACTGTTGTAATATTTTTTCTAGGGTTCTATGATTTTGGTATTGATTCTATTGCAGATAGTTTTTACAGCAGTCCTGATATTAATTTGGATAATCTAAATTCAGGCAACATTACTTTATCACCCTAACCGATCACAATTCTTATTAAGCGATCATAATGCTATAAAGATTAATGACACTTCGTAAACTCATATTCCAACTGCTTAGTGAAAAGCCAATGAATATAGGCGAATTGTTAACGGAAATTCAAATCAAGAATCCAGACATAGCTAGACCAACTGTCAGAGGCAGATTATCTGATATGGTCAAAGCAAAGGAGATTCAAAAGGTCGGGTCAGAAAGAAATGCTGACAGTCAGTCTTTGTTTAAGGCAATACCCTTGAAAGTTCAAACTGAAAACGCCCCACCTCAAGATAAACTGGAAATTCCATTAACGCAGACTGCTTACTAACCATTCATTCACACCATTTTTTTATAACCTACGTAAATTACATGTGATCATGAGGTTAATTGTTATATCTGCACTTGTCCTAACACTACTTTTTAGCACCCTCACGTACGGGGTGCAAGAGGCAGAGGCAATTAATCCAATCAAAGGATATGTTTCAAGTGGTGGCACAACAGTTGCAGTAGAAATCGCAGAAAACGGAACTGCAACAACTACCACTCCTGAAACAAAACCCGTAGAGGAAGAAACTGTTGAAGATAAAGATGAAGACTTTGAGACTGGTGAGGAAACAGCTACAAAGGCAGGACAGACCGTAAAAGATGTAGTATCTGAAACTGTGAAAAGTGTAGGAACTGCCGTGAATGATGAGATAGAGGAAACAGTTGAGGAAACAGTTTGCCCAAACACACGTTGTTTGATAGAGAAAAGACAAGCAGAGGAACTAAAGGCTTGGAAAGAAAGTCAGGGAATTAATGAAGTACAAAATGTAAATGGCACAGCAGTTGATGAAGATTGTGCAAACACTCGTTGCTTAATACAAAAAAGACAAGCAGAGGAATTGGCAGCATACGAATTACACCAAGCAAAAATTCTAAATGGAACAGCAGTTGAGGGTGACGATATAATTTGCGACAGTACAGCTTGTTTTATGATGAAAAAACATGCACAGGAACTAAAAGATTATGAAGATAGTTTGAAATCTGCTGAACCACAAGCTGTAATTTATGATGGGAATGGAAATGTAATTGAAGAATGTAATAGCACCGCTTGTTTTATGAAACAAAGACATGCAGAAGAAATTAGAGTTTATGAAGCAAATTTGTTGGCGAATAGTAAAACAGAAAAAGCAGTTGTTGTTTTAGATGAAGATGGAAATGTAGTGAAAGAAGAGATTTGTTTAACAACCGCTTGTCAAATGAAGAAAAGACAATTAGCAGAACAGTTAGAGGCAGGCATTGATGTTGGTGATTGTAAAGATACTGCATGTCTGATCAAAAGAGCATTGGGTCTTGAAAAAGAATACAAAGCACCTATCTACACCCAAGACATATTCACAATCAAATTATCAAACACTTGTATTCAAGCACACAAAAATAATGTGACAACAATCTGCCCAACCTATGAAGACTTGTTACAATATGACAACACAAACCATGACATAAGTGGAAAGTTTGTAACTGATGATAATGGGTTCTTTCATAGAGAAGCACCCAAGATGGATAAACATTGTAAGTTTTATTTGCCCTCTGTCTATTCACTTGTGATAGTAGTTGATCCTGATGAGTGTTGGATAAAAGAAAGAGGTGGATTTACAATTCAGATTAACGCAATAGCCCCAGAGGATTTCAAGTTCAAAATATCTGATCAGTTTGATGTTGATAGACTAAGAACAATTCAGAAACAAGATACTAGATTGTTAAATGAAGAACAGGAATTAAAAAATACTATTAAAAGATTAGAAGACATATTTGAAGCCCGTGATGATAATATAAAAGAATTAGATGAAAAGTTGGCAGACTTTGATAAAGAAACCCGAGAATTATATGAAGAAATAGGTCAGAATCCTGATACAGTAGAAAAAAGAAAGAACGAGAGAGATATTTTGGTAAAGTCATTGAATAACAAATCTGTTGACCGACAACTAAGATCATACAATACAGAACTTATCGAAGCAAGATTGGATTACTCGGCAGTTTTGGAAGAAAAGAAAGCACTCCTTGATGAACAAAGATCCATGAAAATAAATAGTTCACTAGCAACAGTAAATGGAACATACGTATTTGGAGTTGGAAGATCTTTTGAAGAGTGTAGAAATGCTGAAATCGGTGCAGACATAGGACAGGTTGCAGATACGATAAACTACATGATGGATAATTGTGAGGGTGATCCAAAGAACACTATCACGACAGAATTAGATAAGACCCCAATAGATGATCTGTTACAATTCACAGAATACAGGTTTAAGGCATGGTTTGAAAAGATGAGCCAAGCATGTCTAGGACTTTGCAAGGAATATTGATTCAACACAGTTTTAAATCCTAAAATACATTTTTAGTTCAATGGTAAATGAGGCATTTGCCCAAACTCAATGTGGTGAGGGAACACATAGTATAACACAAAATGGAATCTTAACCTGTGTCTTGGATAATCCTACTGTTGACTCGACACCAGAATTTCTGGGTTCATCTATTCAAAACATTGTATCTGAAACATTACTCCCTAACCTGATAAACATGGATAATCTAGGGAACGTTGCAGAAGCCTCACCAATAATATTTGATATTCTAGTTTGGTTAACTTCATTGTCTGGGATCATTCCATTGGTTGCAGGCGGAGTAGTTGGTGGACTCTTTCTAATTAAAAAGATGAAAAGAAGTAAAATGCAAAACAATGCAAAAAGCGGTGTACTACAATATCTCTGCATGAAATGTGATAAAGAAATGGAAGAGGCAGACTATTTGGAACATGGCGGACTTTGTATAAATCACAGAACAAAAAAGAAATTCAAACTACACATACCAAAGATCAACATGCCAAAGATGAACATGCCAAAGATGAACATGCCAAATCTAAAAAAGAAAAAAGATGTTGAACTTATTGAAGAATACAAACCTGAATCCTATGATGAATATCTACAACAAGAGATAGACAGTAGGGAAAGAGATCTAGATGTTATTACTGATCCTGACGATTACACCGAAACCGCAAAAGAGATTGAAGAACTAATTGAAGAAAAGAAATTCAATAGCCCAGAGGAAGCTTTAATCGCCTCTTTAGAACCCGCACCTACGGAAGTCAAAGACCCAGATGAAATGAGTCTCGAGGAACTGGAAGAACAAATCAAAGAAACAGGACACAAAGTCGAGGTGACTGACGACAAGCTAGAGATCACACAGAACCCAGAGGTAGTAACAGTTGATAAGAAACCAGAATTAGAAGTTCTAAAAGAACACATTGAAGAATCTGCTAATAAAATGGAAGACGCATTTGAAGAGGCAATAGATGAACATGACTTTGATCCAAGTGATGATGAAATTAAAGAGGCTCAAGAAAAGTTTGAAAGCGAGATAGAGGCAAATGCAGAAAACGAGCAAGAGCCACCAAATGAAGATGACATTAATGAAGTTCAAAGATTGATGAGTGAGGGCATGTCTCAAGAAGACGCAATCCAAAAAGTGATCAGCACAAAAGTAATCGAAAAACCAAAACAAATAATTGCGTTTATTCATAAAGATTATGACAAAAAAACATTAGAAGAAAAACATGAGGCACAGGACATTGAAGAAATGTCTGATGAAGAGGATATTTTCAAACTTGATATTCCAAAGAAAAAGCAGTCTGCATTACAAAAGAAATTAGCAAAGACAAAGTTCGGGGCAAAGTTGTTTAGCAGTTCTGACCGTAAGCAAAAAGAAAAGGAAAGGAACAAAGAAACTAGGGAAGTTCTAAATGAACTGGGTTCACAAAGAATGTTAGAGTATGCCCAAAAGATTGATGATAAATTACAGGCATGGGCAGTAGAACAACTGGATCACACTTACGAACAATCACACAAGACTGACGGTAAGAAAAATCTAAGCCCTACCGAGATTGAACAGGCATTGAAGAAATTTGCTTTATTCGCCTCAATGTGCGAACTCATGGCAGACAAAAAGACTTCTAAGAAACGATACTGGAAGAGAACTAGCAAGTATGAAACTGAAACTCCGTAGGAAAAAAGACATTTGTATTGTAAACCCACCTGATGACTTGCTAGGTAAATTCATTGAAGAGGGGCTTGACTCTTTCACAATAGATAAGATTCTTGATGTTAGATCGATCTGTATAAAGAATAACCGCAAGAACCGAAAAATTCTAAAGAGTTTTGGACAACTTGACTAGCCATAATAGTTATAATACATCTAGAACATCATTATAAGATATGGAGACAAAGGTTTTCAAGTTCAAGAGCAACTGGATCATAAAAAGTGATCATATTTACAAAGCCGAAACCAAAGTAGAGGCATGTTATCTATTTCTACAAGAGTGTCTGGGAATCAAATTAACTGAATTTCAAAAGAAAGACGTAATGACTAGCTTACGCACTACTGGTAATCCTATCTACGATTTAATCGAATGTGAGGAAGTATTACCATGAACGAAGAACTTGAAAAACGATTGAAAAGATCAAAGAGCATAGTCTATCTATCTGTAATTAGTTTGGCGATCTGGTTATCTACGAATATAGTTTTATTCCTTACTGGAAATGCACAACAGTTTGGATTCATTATTGTAGGTTCATTGGCAATCAGTTTGTTTTGGGTTGCTCTTCAACAAAAAATAATTAAAAATACTTACAAACAAATGCTTGATTACAAGTTTGATGATCTACAAAAGAACGTGAAAAAGAGTTCTGATCATTTGTTAGATAACCTAACAAAAGAATCCACAGAACTTGTAAATGATTTCGATTTCGATATTACCAAACTCAAAGGCAAAAAGGACTCTGATCTAATATGACCTGTGATGATTGCATACCTGAAATAGAATACGTATGTTCTGCACATAGACTTGAAAATCAATGTGGTGGTTGCAATAGAACTGATCAGAAATTAATTGCTACTGGAATTGGAATACTTTGTAAAGAGTGTGCTAGGAGTCAGGGGTTGATATTCATTTGAAATTAAAACAGTTTATAAAATTACAGAAAAGAAAAAACATTCTTGAAAAGAATCTGATCGACACCACAGGCGGTAGTGATATTGCAATTAATGATTTATGGCAAAATGTTTACTACAAGGTAGAGGAATATCTAGCAGTAGGAAGTGAAGTAGAGGAAATCAAAGAGATGGTTCTAAGAGTTATTGGTAATTATGAATTAAGGACAAATAAAATTAAAAAAGACACTAGAGCATTAATGGAAAACATGGGGTTTGATTTTCTAGAATGAGCAAAAGAATCAAACTAGGTTATGAATTAAAGACTGGAACTCCTATCTGGATTGAACCATCACATCTTATTGTAACTGGACTTTCACAAAAAGCAGGAAAGACAACTACACTAGAAGCTATGATCAAACGTTCTGGTCAGAAAGCCATTGTGTTTAGAACAAAGATTGGAGAGAAATCATTTCTAGATGGAACAGTTATTCCGCCATTCTTTAGAGATAGAAGTGATTGGCAATACATCAAGGCGTTGATTGAAGCTACAATGAGGGAGAAAGTTGGAAGAATGGAACAAGCAAAGATCATTCAAATCTCAAAGAAAACTAACGGTAAATCATTACTTGACTTTAAGAAACAAGTTGATCAAAGATTAAATGAAAAGATCAACAGTTTTGAAACTGATTTACTGACAAACTTACAAGCCTACTTGGATATTGTTATTCCTAAACTCCAAACAGTACAGTTTTCAAACACACTAGAATTAGTTAACGGACTTAACATAATTGATCTAGAAAGATTTTCTAGAGATCCAGAAGTTCAAAGCATGATTATTGGTAGTGTGTTAGATGAAGTGCTAAACAATCACAAGAATACTATTTGTTTAATTCCCGAAGCATGGAAATTCATTCCACAAAGTAGGGGTAATCCGTGCAAACCTGTTGTTGAAGAATTTATCCGTCAAGGTGCTACTAATGGAAATTTCCTTTGGATAGATTCACAGGATATGACAGGAGTTGATAAGATTCCTCTGAAACAAATTTCAGAATGGATACTTGGTTATCAGTCTGAAAAGAATGAAGTTAAACACACTATTGATCAAATCCCATTACCTAAACAAAACAAACCTACACCTGATGAAATAATGCAGTTGGGAACTGGTATTTTCATTTATGCTTCTAGAGACTTGACTGCTAGAGTTTACGTTCAACCTCATTGGCTCAATGATGAACAAGCAAAAAAGATTGCTATGGGTGAACTAAAGGTAGATGAGATAGACGCACCAAAACAGATTGCACAAAATAAAATCGCTGTTGTAATACCTCAAAGTTCTGATCAAAGCATATCTGATGAAAAAATAACTGAATTCAAAAAGATGATTGCAAAAGAAAATACTGAAATGAGAAGTGATTTCTTTAACAAGATTGGAGATATTCAAGAACAGATGAACAAATGTTTTGTCGATATTGCACAATTAAAAACCACAGAGCCACAGGTAATTGATGAAGATGAATTAATCGGTAAGGTATTACAGAAAATGCCAACTGCTCAACCTAGCATTACACAAGATCATACCGTTAATCAAGAGGCAATAATAAAACTGGTCTTAGCAAGAATCCCATCAAGCGGTGAAAAGACATACGAAATTGCACCATTAGAAAAGATCACAAAGGACTTTTTGAAAGAGGCAAAGGACAAAATAATAACAGACATTGGAACACTAAACAATGACTCTAAAAAGATTCTAAAATATTTGGAATCACAAGGTAAAGCCTCAAAGCCATCTGAAATTATTACTAAATGCCTGCTTATGAAAGACGGTGGATCACAGAGAAACAAAGTGACAACATGCACTCAACAACTAGTTGCAATAGAAGTGATCAAGAAAGATTCTCACGGACTCTATCCAAAACTAAAGGATAGAATATCTACTTTGATAGGAAACCACAAGGCTACTGAACAAGAAATCGAATCAACTTACAATCACATCTTGATGGAGTTATTATGACCCCACAGAAAGAACTAAAGATAAAAACACTATTGACCATAGGACTCTGGATTCCTGCATTATTCTTGCTTAGCAGTCTGATTGATAACCACTTCATTTGCAATCAATTCTATGATGATGATGAGTCAGATAACTTGAATAGATGTTTTGACGGTGAATCTCAATTTGCATTTGTCTTAATTGGTGGAATATTCTTTATTATGTCACTTTCAGCAACTCATAGAGTTTATGTAATTCAAAAAGAAAATAAAAAGGAGAATAATAAATGAGCAAACCGTCTGAAAGGCTAGAAATGTATAGTATGAAAGAAACAATTAACAAATTAAAATATTATTTTGTTGGTCTAGCCATAGGAATCGGGCTTGGAATAACGATAGGAATGGGCATGAATTAAAATGAAACATTGTCTTAACTGTAAAATGGAGATTGATCTTGTAGGTGACTTTTGTTCTGAAAAATGTAGTGATAATTGGCAACTACTGAACCAGAAATGTTACACATGTGGAAAGGAAATAGATCTGTTGGAAGATGAATTCAAGATAAGAAATCAGGGTGAACAAGAACCGAAGATAATATGTATCCCCTGCTACGATCTAGTAAACAAGGAGAACAATGATGATAAATAAAAATAACAATGTCAACACTACCAATACTAAACAACTGGATAAATTTTACAAATCTGAAACATTAAAAATGTTAGATGGAATGAAAGCCGTAGTTAAAGCAAATAAAGTTCCAAGACTATCTGCTGTGGGATTATTAGAATTAACAGCAAATTGGACAAAGGTAAAACAACAAGCTAAAGCCGAAGAAGAGCAAAAAATTAGAGCCAAAGGATCTCGTGCTGATAGACGTAGTGGCAAGAGTGTCAAACTCGAGGGCAAAGTATCTAAATCAAAAGCAAAGACAAAGGAAGTTAGATCATCAAAGAAAATTGCAAATGTAAGGAAGACGAATAGAAGATGAGTTCTGACGATTCTGACGAAGAAATTTCTGGGGTTTTAGGAGAGGGAACTGGTATTAGAGATGATGATGGTGATAGTAATGATGATCCTGTGAAAAAAAGTGTAGAAATGATTGATGATATGGTGTATGATGATATTCCAAAAAAACACGTACACACTCCGATAGAATCAAAAAATAAAGATAGAGTTCCTTTAATCTTAATTGGTAAAAATGGAAAGACTGGCGTAGTGATTATCCGTTGTCATAATTGCGGAACATCAAAAGGTATGGAAGACAGGGGAATATTTATTCAAATTAACAAATACGTGGCATGGTTTCATAACAAAAGTTGTCACGATATTTGGTTGGCATTACCTCATGGTAGCGGGTATGAAACGGGAGCAGATATTAATCAAGCAACAGGAGAAGAAATAATTGAAACCCCAGATATGCCATGAATGTCTAAAGCCTAGCGATAGGTTATGGGATTACAAAGGAACTCCTGTGTGTCCTAACTGCTATCATAGAAAATCTAACGGAAAGAAATTCATCAATCATAACAACGAACCATTCAGGGATCGCAAACCTACATTAGAAGATGTAAAAAAGAAATTTGAACAAGCAAAGTGGTGAACGTTATTCTTATAAGTCAGTATTATGTAACTGAAATATGTATGAATTTGGTGATAGATTTGAACCAACAATTAATTTAGATTTAAAAAATAGTGCTTGGGATAGATTGCAATTTGCGTACGAGTCATGTGACGCTAAACAATATGTCGAGGGGCATTATTCAAAGAAATATGAAGACGGCAAACTTTCTGTTTGTGGAATTGGCTTTGCTATGAGAGCTTCTGGTTCAACTGATGAAGAGTTGATGGGAGTTAGTGGAAATATTAAATGTGCATTAAAGACATTTTTGAATTACAAATCTCCATCTAGAGTTATGAAAGAATATGGCTTTGATGACAAGACCAGAAAGAAATTCAGAACTTGTCCACACAGCGAATGTGCGTTTAGAGGAACTTTACAATTTGTCTTAGAACATGTTAACGAAGCACACAAAACACCAATTCCTATGATTGGTAAATATGTGATTCCTGCACTTCGAGATCAAGATGAATCTTACAAACCAACACTCGCAGATCAAATGATCATTATGAAAAGAGATATTGTTGGACTCTTTAAGAAAGATTAAATATCTTTATAACATCTAGAACATATTGTCAGAAGATAAATCTAAAACTCCTAAGATAGACAAAAAACCTTTCTTTGAAAGATTCAAAGATAATTTCAGACCTACTCCAATATCAAATGCTGATGAAACTTTATTTGATGTATGTATGAAATGCGGAGTACGATTACCTGACAAGAAATTAACTACTTTGAAAGAACACCAAAATACAGTTCACCCTTTGACTGCAAAGGAAAAACGATCGGCATTTATGTATAAACACATGCTACCTGTGTTACTATCTTTCATGGCAGTTATGATTGTAGTTACTATGGTAATGCCTAGTTTTGGATTTGATCCTTTTGATTTAATTCTTGAAAGTATTGACGAACCAACTGACATTGACGTTGGAATATGTACGGATAGAACGATTGCATTGAAAACTAGAATGTATGAGCAAGGTGCTTTCTTGTCGTCAGACGCAGATGATTTCGACTATCTTTTACAAAACTGTAAGGCAAGTTTCTGGTCTTACAAATACGGTGACACTTTGTTTGAAAGTGATTATTATTCTAATGAGAAAATAGCAGAGAGAAACCAAGATGATCCAATGGGAACAAGGTTGTTAGGAGAATGAGTACAACTACAAAACATGTTTGCAACAAAGATAATCAGTATTACAGATATGCTGTAAAGAAAGGGTATCCGTTAATTGCAGTTGTTCCTAAGAATCATTGTGTATTTTGTGGGAGTGAAAGAAATTGAGTACAAAAGAAAAAGAAAACAAAGAGACTAGTTGGATAAAACGAAACTTAGATACTGACTTTGGAAAATTTATGTTAGTATGGATTCCTATCATGGTTCTATTCATAGCATTAGTAATTCAAGATCCTGATAGCTTACTTACAGATGATCAAAAATTACAGAAACAATTAGAGTTCAAAGAAGCTAGAGAACTAAGAGATCAAGAGTGGGAACAAAACGTATCCACACCATTTGATGAGGGTGTAAGATGGTTAGTCTATGACAGACCTTTCCCGATTAATATTGGAATTGGTATAGGACTTTTCTATCTGGTAGCACGAGGAATGAATATGGAACATCATTACGGATATGAGGACACTCTATCAAAAATTATGAATCCGCATACGGTAGTTCCTTTGACTGTTGGATTGTTTTACTTGCTCTGGGTTACAGGAGAGTTGGAGAACTTTGGAATATTATAATTCAACCAAACTTACCAACACGGTTTTAAATCACGAAATGGAATTGCTACTATGTGTATGATGAGTACGTATGTAGCCAACTCAATTAGAGACGGCAAACCTATAAGCGAAATAGAAAAAGAGAATACTAAATGATTCCACTTTTTCTACAAAATATTTTTCTTAATCACGGTATTAAAATGACAGGCGGTCAATCTGTTAACGGAACACCAATGCCTGTCACAGCATTTCCAACAGAGGGATTGATGGGAATTATCGAGGGTGTAAACACTTTCTTTCAAACAATTTTAGGATTCTTTGGTGGTGGAGTATGAGGTGTGAAGAATGTGTAAACGAGGGAACTTTTGATCAAATGAGATATTATTTAGAAAAAACAAATTCAGATTTCTGTCCTAAACATGGATTCAAGAAAAGAGATGAACCATGAGTTTCAAAGAACTTTTAGAAGAAATTTGGTTTAATATTAATTATTGTTTAAGAGGATCTTATCCATGAGTTTCAAAGATAATTTTGATAATACTGGTGAATCTTGGGAAGAGTCTGGTTCATTAATTCATGTTTACAAATGTAAAAAGTGTGGTGACAAAGTTAACGGTTATGCTAGAAGTTCACATGATTGGCTTCACCGATACCATGAGGGAAAGGCATGAATGACGATAGATGGACTTGTAATAGTTGTAATGCCAAAGTTCCTGATTACAGATTAACTTGTTTTTGTGGAGAACATAGAACATGACTGGCGGGTGGTCTATGTATAGTGATCATTCAAACAAGAACACTCGGAAGATACATTTCTATGAAAATGATGATGGAAGATCAGTCTGCATGCAAGCTGTATTATCTGATAGGAAAGTCAAACAAAAGTTTGTAAATCGTGACGATTACAATCCAGACAAAATATGTAAAAAATGTATAGTGACATACAAATTTCTAATGGTAACAAAGTGGGGATTACAATGAGTGGCGGTTGGTCTAGCAATATTGATAGCGGTAAGAAAAGCAAACTTCATTTCTTTTTCAAAGATGATGGAAAGTCTGTGTGTGGAATGGTGTATGTGACTGACAAAAAAGTAAAAGGAAAGTTTGTTTCTGACGGCATTGAAACTTATAATGAAAAGAAAATATGTAAGCTGTGTGTATATAGAAAGAGCATGTCTTGGGTGAATGATCAATGAATGAAAAATACAAGAACAAAATAGCATTTGTTCTAATCATTAGTTGTATCACAATAGCAATAGGATCAGGCGGAATGATTGTTAAAGTCTTGACTGACGACAAGCCATCACAAGCATTATGTGATGATATGATGGACTTGATGGGAGATCCAACTCACAATAACTTACATGAAAATTACATTGAAACCATGCAACTACTTCATTTGTATATTGAAGAATGTCATGCCAATGGTAACTATGATGAGGACTATGATCCTAACGCCATGATTGGAATGGATCAATCAAACATGCCATAATAGTAATATACCAATATCCTATAAAGACATGATATGGTTATGACAATGGGTATTATTCAAGATGGAAATAAAACTACGTTCCATAAAATGACTGGGAAATGGATCAAAGATGGTGGAACATTTTACAAATATGATCAGACTAGAGCCTACAAATATGGTGATACTAGAGTCTGTTTCTTTAACAAAGATAACGGTGAGGCAATATCTTTCGGAAATGCTAAAACTAAACAACACAATGAAAATGTGAAAACAATCAGAGTAAAATTAAAAGAATTCTTTGGCAGGATTGAGGTATAGTGGCAACTAGAAAATACGTCTCTAAAGACAAAGGCTATGGGCAATATGATGAGTCAAGAAAAAAGAGATTAGAAAATGCAAAAATCAAAAGAGATGAAAATAAAGACTGAATCATTATTGTACGCATTTAGATATGTGTATTTGACAGCATTTTTCTTTCTACTGTCAGGCGTATTTGCACCTATAATTAAAAGCAAAAATTACGAACTACCTTTTCTTGGTGTGATTATCCTCTACATTGGATTGCTAGGCGGGATATTTCTGTACGAATCTACACAGAGAGAAAAGAAAAAAATAAAATATATGGTGTTTGGATTTGTGTTAATGGGGTTGTCAACAATCGGGATCTACATGCAGATAGGGTGATGTGAGGTTGAAATCAAGAACACAATATGTTGTACGACAAGCTGATCTAACTAAACTAAGGAGATACAACCGTTCAACCACATGCAATAAATGTTCATCAGAAATATTAGTCGGTGATGTTATCAGAAGATCTGGAAATAATACATACCATTTCAAATGCTATCAGGAGTTCTTTCAATGAATACTTGGGATAGAGTAATCACTAAAAAATACTGGAATCAGTTTATTCGACTGCGTGCCACAGAATGTAAAAAGTGTGGTAAGGTGTTTAAGGTCAATGATGTAATGATCAGACACAGAAATGGCAGAGGTAAATCCAGTCCTTACCATGATGAATGTTATACGGAAATGTATCAATGACTAGAAGTTTAATACAGGTTGTAATCAACAAAGTAAGACTCACAAGATTGGTAGTGGCAAAAAACAAAGATTGTGCAAAGTGCCACAATGAGTTTAAAATTGGTGATGAAGCCATGAAGAAAAGAGTAAGATTAGGAAACCACAAATACTATCATTTGGAATGTTATGAGAGGCTATACATCTAATGGGTGAACATCTAGTGTTAATCACAAACAAAAACTTTGGAAGACTCTACAAAAATGATAATGAGAAATGTACTTGTTGTGATCATACATTAACCATTGGTGAAAAAGCAATAAGAAAAAGAGCCACACATGGACACCAAAAATGGTATCACAAGAAATGCTTTGAGAGGTTATTTCACTAATGCGAGGATTCAAAAACCGTAGAGAAAATAATTGGTGTCTCCTATGCAAGAGAACTGTATATAATTTACATGATCACATGATGGAGTATTACTAATGGGAAGAAATACTTGTAAGAGCCAATGTAGATTGTCAAATGGGTTTAGTGTGATTAGTCGTACTAGAGGTTACAGTCTAGGATTCAAGTATTGTACTATATGTGAGAAATCAAAAAAGACATTAGAGATAAGATGTTTGTGTTGCACTACAAAGTATAGAACAACACCGAAAAATAAAAAACATTCAGTATTACAGGTGGTTCAATAATGGCAACATTCCACGTAACTTACGATTATCAACAACTAAGACACATGAAAAAACAGGAATGTCAGAAATGTGGTATTATATTCAAAGAGGGAGACGAGGGAATGAGAATAAACGGAGCTCACACAAAACACTATCACAGGAAATGTTATGAAGAGATCTACCATGATAGGGTGTTCTAATAATGGGAGTCAGTTGCAAGGGTCATTGTAAATTCATACCCAATGTCAAGCATACAAATTCAGGATTTGGTGCAGGAACAAAGGTCTATACTAAAAATTATACTGACAAAGAAAGGATCAAAAGATGTACTACTTGCGAATACTTTATTCTAACAAGCAATATCTCATGTCCTTGTTGTAGAAAAATTTACAGAATAAAGGCAAAATCTTCATCAAAAACTAGAGACAGGGAATACAATTATGCCCGCTATTGAGATACCAATCTTAAAGAAAATGCACCACAACAAGCTAAAATTATGGGGTAAAGACAAATGCCGTAAGTGTGAAATTGCGTTCAAACTTAACGCACGTTTGATAAAGATTCTCACTTCAAACGGAACAAAATACTATCACTTTGATTGTTATACAAAAATGCTACATTGATCAACTGTCTAAAATAACCCTGCCACTATTAATTAGTAGTGAAAATTACGTGTTCAGGGTGCATGTTAAATTCAGTTACTTACCAGATACCGTGTCCTAAACACATGAATTTAAAACCGTCAGACAAAGAATAATTACTTGTTTCTTATCTACCTCATTATGATGAATTTTCAGACTATCTCTGACAAATTTATGATCTATTTTTACAACTTTCTAAACGGATTTCTTATGATGAGAATGATCCCTCAAATGTGGTATGTGATCAAAATGGCAGTCTTTGTATTTGTAACAGTTGCAATCACATTCACAATAGCGATCTTGATGGAGAATCAAGCACACCAATTTTGGTTTCCGTTCTTTGATCAGGGAACATTATTCATAACGTTCACTTCATGGACTGTAATCTCAACAGGCTCTTACGTAATGATCGGCATAATGGCTTTCTATGGCTTTAGACTAAGCACATACTTTGTCCGAAAGAGAAAAAATAAGTTATAAAGATTAGTTGATTAGTCAACTATTCCGACATAATTATTCTTATAAAGATATGCTATAAAGATTAGAACAATGGGTGGAAAACAATAGCCTGTAAAGGAGTGTGTCATCATCACAAATCAACCGCTCTTGGTAAGGCGATATTGAAGTATCTTGACGATAATACCCGTTGCCAAATATGTGATATTTTCTTGAGTCCATCAGGAACAGTTCAAAAAGTAACTGGTAGATTTTGTATTTGTTGTGGAAATCGTGTTAGAACTAAACCACGATCAAACAAATGCAAGCAGAAATATCTTGAACTAGTGGTAGCGGTTTGATGGGAAAATCCCCTACCATTTTATTTTAAATATTAGATAACTGAATCAAAATACATGGGATTATTTGGATTAGCAAAAAAGATTCTTTCCAATGGAAATGGAAATGGAAATCCTAATCCTACTAGAAAGACAAGCGATCATTTTCTAAGAACAATGATCTGTGGTGAATGTGGTGGGCAATTAATTCGCAGTCAAAAACGAAGTCAGTTAATCTGCACATCATGTAATTGCAGAGAAAGGTTGTATTGAGTTATAACGCACAACCCTTATAGTCGACAAATCTCAACACCTCTTACATGTTAGTAGGACTTTGTCACGAATGTAAAAGCTCAAACGTTGAGCTGACTTTGAAAGACGGAGCTCCCATGTGTTCTAAATGTACTGGGGAGAACAATTAGATTTTGTCACAATCCTTAGAACAAAAATTCCAATGGAAACGAGTTCTAAGGTTTGGTAAAGTAATTCACATGATACTTACCAATGGAGTTGTCACTAAAACTCTGTGTGGGCATAATGTTAGTAATTACACATTAAAGGCAAATACCTTTGGGAAGAAATGTGGGCTTTGCATAAATATAGAAAAACAATACACAAACTCACTCATGTCAAAAGAACGATTTGATATTGATTACATGCCATCAGAGTTCTTCAACAGTAGTCGATATAGTTAAAAATCCCATACCGTCAATCTACTTCATGTCAGATAAACGAAGACAATACATTCTATCCAATTCAACTCTAGCTAAACTCGTAAGAAGTGGGCGAGCTTATTGCAAAAAATGTGAGTTACCGTTGAAACATGGTGATGAGGTTCTATCAAAACCAAGCACTATCAATAAACAATGTGCGTATCATATTGAATGTGCAGTACAAGTGAATCTTTTGTAATGCAATTTTATATCTTAAATAACTGATAGACAAATAGTGATCACTTGTTTCCAACCACGAAACATGTTAAAATCGCTCATGCTTAGCCCATGACGACAGGGCTTATGCCCTTTTTAATTAAACTTTTATAGAGACTAATTTGCACGCAGATTGCGGACTAGAGGTTACAGGACTACATCAAAACAACCTAGTGGTGAGCAATCATCTGCCGAAAAAAAACCTGAACATTCTCTACTGAACGGTTCATTATATAATCAAGATCAAACCTCTGAACGGTTAATTATATAATAATTTAATTACTAATTCAAAAATATAGTACATCATATAGTACATCATTTGGTATGCTTACCGTCAGACTCACCGTCAGCTTACCGTCAGAATAATTCCAAGATGTGAAGTTAAGCTTCTGGACAATGGTGTGGACAAGTGTATTTCATAAAAACATGAAACCTATTCCTGTAAGAAATGTCTTACTAGTAGGACAGGGTGTTTTCAAGCTTGTTTCATTTTTGAAATTTGGACATAACTGACGGTCAGCAGAATTAAATATCAAAAAGGATTAGCGTCAGTATGGAAAAATCTAAAACTCATTACTTGGGAAAATCACGACAGGTCTTAGAGGTTAATGATCCTGTTAAACTACAAAAATTACTTGAAGAACAGAGGGGTGAATTGATGAAAGTATCAGTTGGCTTTGGTAACAAAAGAATGTCATTCACAGGTGCAACATCAGCTCCTGTAAAAAACAAGCATGCCATCAGAAACATCAAACGAAATATCGCTCGAATTAGGACTAGACAAAATCAACTGAAACAGATTGAGATAAAGTCTAAAAATTGATTGATTTCACTTGTCGGATTACTGGGCAAGGTCAAGTTGGCTACCTGACATATTCACAGAATTCTCGTGGGGTTAATTCCCCACGACTATCTTTATAGCTCAACATCATAAAGTATTCAGCTCATCAGTCAGCTCCCGATATAACAGTAATTGCGTTATCCAAAATGCTTTTAAATTACTATGGCTATTGTATATTGTTAATTTACGATTGTGTTCAAATCCTTTTGTAATGAAAACGAGTGAAGACTGATTGAGTTGACTGACTAATTCCCAGTCTCTTCAATCACTTTAATTAATCAATTTCAATTCTAGTTATTCTAATTTTTCTATCTCTTGATACATTGTTTAGGAATGAATTAATGTCGCTGTCTGATCCTACTTGTAATCTAGTTGGAAAAGGTGGGGTCGGTTTAACTAATTCTTGTTGCTTCTTTCTTTCATCTGCCAACTTCTTTGCTATCTCTATCTTGTCCTCGACTGACATATTCTCTGTTGTTACAATCTGTGTTGATTGGGTGGGGGTTTCAACTGCAACTTCTGTTGTTGTATTCTCATCAACAACATCTTCGCCTAGAGTGTCATTGACAAACTGTTGCATAGCGTCACGGTATCCTGTTTTCTTTTTCCAGTCCTCACCGTATTTCTTTTTACATGCTAACTCAAACTGTTCAGTTAAGTCTCTACTCAAATGGACTGTACTTCTAATCTCATCTTTAGATAACTTACCCATGCTCTGTCTTCGTGTCAATGGATATTAATAATCATTGATGACTGTGGTGGGTAGCGAGTACGAGTCTCTACTTCATAGTGATTAATGTTATAGATGTTCTATGACTACTCGCCTCACAAACTGTTTTTTTTTCTGTCAGACTCTAAAACCCGCCCGAGTTTTTGCACTTTCAGAGAACTCCATTTTCCGATTTGAGCTAGTCTATCAAGTTATGCACGCCTCACTATACAGGCATGTACGAAATCATTTACTGTCCAGAGTGCTGTCCATTACTGCCTACCCCTGTTTTGAGAGGGTGCTATGTCCGACAACTACTTTGATCAAATTACCTACCCATTTGATCTATTGTTATCACAGGTCTGTCCACTTGTATTGGAATTGATCCTATGATATTATGGTGTAGTGTCCATGACTTTGTTTATTGATCTATGATATTATTATGACATGTCCAATCTAATCTAATCACCCCCCCGCCTTTAGCTTTCTTTATGACCAGTATGTGCGGAGTCCAATAACTTAGAGTCTAGCTTTTAGCTTTAAGAAAAAGTCTATCGAGTCTGCGGACTTTAGCTTTAGCTTTCCTAAAATCCTATAATGATACTGTGGGTTATAACGTTTAGCTGAATAATTAGAGACTGTGGACTTAGAACAATACCGTTTAGCTGAAATCTGAAATCCTTTGGCGACTCGGAACTCTTCGAGGTCTGTTGTCTCATTGTTTATTACTAATTGATATTACCATAGATAATACAAAAGGTAGACCATCTGGGGCGAAAAGAGAGAGGGAGAGGGGGGGTAACACACGTACTACATGAAAGGCTAATCTATGAAAAATGAAAAATTAGAAATATACAATATTTTTATTCTGATTAAATATTTTTTTTGTAATGAACTTTTCTAATAAAACTAATCAGTCACGCTTTCAATATTCTGAATTATTATTATTGGATTCAATAACCATTTATAATAACATGACAAGAAATAGTCATGGGTGCGTTTGCTTCTGTAATGGCAACTGCTATGGCACAGTTGAGAAATGGTTACATCAGTTGCATTGTAAACAAAAACGATCCCTATTCTGCTATTCGCATATTATCGTTCATGCTTGCTATCCTACCAGAAGACGCAAGACCTGAAATTGTTGACCCACCTCGACCAGATGATGAAAGCGAAGAGGGATCTATGTCTGGTGGGTTTCTAACTGATCCTGACAATACAAAAGCTTCTAACGCTGTTTGGAATTATGTGGCAGAAATGGGTTACAAAACAGAAGAGGCAGTCAGCATGTATATCTACGGACAGATGAGTAGGTTAAGAAATTGAGTAATGAGATAACATTTGACACGGACAAATATGCTAAAGAGCTTGAAGAGCTCATGGAAGAAAGTGAAAATGACGAACTAGAGCTCGCACAAGACCTTGACAACATAGAGGGGATTGACGGTGAGCTGGAAAAAAATACCACCACCGAAAAGGAAACCGAAATTTTTTCAGAAGAGCTAAAACCAAAAAAAGAACTTACTGGTTATGAGATGACTGTAATCGAAAAAAGACCTGAACAAAAAAAGAAATCAAACTCACCTTACTCTGTTCCAACAACTACATTCAGAGATCCAAAGACCAAAATTGACTATCCCATTCTCACATCTCAATCACCCTATCCTGTAATTAAGAAAATTCTAAAACATAATTCAGTTACAGGTTACACGGGAATTATCAATGCAGGAATGTCTGGAACTGGGAAAACCACTTGGACTAAATTTCTCGTTCACAATTTACACCAAGCTATGCCCGCAGTTGTCATAGACTGGTTTGAGCAGTATGATCTTGTGAACATTGATAACATCATTCATTCCCTGACAAAAGGAGTTCCACACATCATTGTTTTTGATGACGCAAGTTTCGCCCTTGATGATTTACCAAAAAAAGAAATCAACAAACTGGCTCAAGTTCTTACAAGAATTCGTCACGAAGTCAAAGCAAATGTAATCACCATAATGAACATACACTACTCTAAAGCAATAGGAAAATATTGGAGAAATATTCCGTTCTATTTTTTGACGAGCATATCGTCAGAAGAAACGCAATCGTATGAAGATGTTTTTGGTTCTGGTGCAAAATGGAAACTGCGAGACTTTAGTTATCTGTTTCACAATATGATGTTAGATGGTGGGTGGAAAGTTGAGATAGACGCATGGAAAGGTAAGGCTTACCAGTATTGGACAAACAAACCATTCCGTGTTGGATTAGCTTCGGAACTAAATCGTTTACACTTTTTCTTATACGTTAGAGACTCTTGCGGTATCTGTGATCCAGACTATGCTACACAACGAGTTATCTCTGCACCTGATATGGTTGAAAGCCTGATCAAGTCATATAACAAAAATCAAGTTAGATCAACTCTTCGCTATTACATGTTTACTAGAAAAGGTAATGCAGAAGTTATAGACCGTAGAGTGCGTAGTCTGTGGAATACAATCTCTGACCTCGATAGAAAGAACGACATAGATTGGACACAAGTTGCAACTGTACTTGATGAGAATCTAAAAAATAAAAGAAGAAAGTACATGAGTAAAAAAGGAGTTGCTAAAGGAATCAAAGATGTTGAGGATAATGCAACCGTAGGTAGTGTGCTTGATCGTAACGTGCAAATGTTAGACCCTAACCTAATTGGCTCTGCACCTGTAATTGCTAAATCAGAAAACCAATTACAAGATGATAGTGGAGAATTAACCTATGACGATTTAGACAAGGAAGCCCCAGAGGATCAAGAGGATCAAGTATTTACAGAGGATATAGAACAAGCAAACACTTCTGCTAAAATTAAAGACAAAAAATCACATGTGGATATTCCAGAGGACTTTGGAACAGAAGAGCCTGATGATCTGGATAATCCAATGGGTGATACAGATTGGAAAGGATTGGAGAACAATGATGACATGTAGCGTGTATGAAGTCTTGCAGTTGAAAACTTGTACTAAAGGACATGAACTGAATGAATCTAATACATACGTTAGACCTAACGGTAATATCGAATGTCTTACTTGTAGGAGAAATTGCAAGACCAAATACAACCATAGCGATAAGGCAAAGTCCACCACAAAAAAATACAAAATAAAGAGGGGGATTCTATAATGGATTGTGATAAGTGTGGTAACAAAAAAGAGTACAATTCAAAATATGGTATTGAGATGTGTGTAAAGTGTTACAAGGAAGTTTATGATGATGAAGATGAATGATATTGATAAAGCAGAGTATTGGAACATTCTAAAACTAGATTGGGTATTAATTGATCATAACATTGATGTTGGAAAACCATACAGTTATTTCGGATATGCACCAACAGGAGAGATGTGGAATTTCATGTGTGGTTTTGGTAAGCATTTGATTGTAATGTATAACAAAGGCATGGGCAACAAGGAGATCTTAAAACTTGTGTAATCCTTTCACAACCAACTACACAAGACGGGAGACTGTCAAATGGCTAATGGCTCTGTCAATCACATTCTTGATCCTATCAGGGGCAGTTTTGATATTGATGGAAGTTTACATACAACCGTTACTTAGTGGGTGGGATCTTGTCATGGATTACATTATGGTCGGTGATGATAGTTTCTTTAACAAAACAGTTCAATCAGAACTAGATACATTTGTTGAGAGATCTAAGGGCGAATTACTATCTACGGACTGGAAGAACATGACTGACAGTCAGACTCGTGAAAAATTAACTATGATGATTGATGATGGAACACAGGATATTTTTGACAAACTTTACAGCATTATCCTTGTTATGGTTGCACCTGTCCTAACTATCCCTCTAGTGCTTTGGTTAGTAATCAAAATCACAATCAAAGTCAACCTACGAGTTATTAGATTGACAAGACTCATTGATGAGGATAAAGAGTTCAATCTCTATTTCAGAGGCAGACAAATCATGGGCAAGCCAACTAGCCCAAATAGTAATATATTATAATCTTTATAGGATAACATGCCTGAATTATCAATTACTGAATTCCTCTTAGCAATCATTAGAGTTTACCGAGAATACAAAGATGACTTTACTAAATGTCTTGATGATTCAACCCATGCTAACTTTCTAGTAGGTAAGGTTATGACAGAAACAAAAGGCAAGGCTAGTCCTGAATTGGCATTGAAAACTATCAAAGCAATCGTGAAAGACATGGAGAGTCAGAAGATGAAAGGATTGAAGATCTAATGAGTAGTCTTTTCAAATGTGAATTAAAATGTAAGATAAAAGGTTTCCCTAAACGAGTTGAGTATCTAAGGGCAAACAGTCAAGATATTCTGATTAAAATGTTTGAACAATGCGAACACGTTGAGGGGAGTGAATACTATGGCTACGAATGGACAGGTGTATGTGTTATTAATATGAAAGACTTTCCAGAAGTTAAAACTCTAAAGGTGAAAATCTAATGGGAATGGAATATAGATTATGTGATGGTTGTAAAAGTGGACAACATGAAAAATGTAAAATTACAACTGTTGAAAGATTGAATGTGATTTGTACTTGTGAGGTAGAACACAAATGACATTCGGACTCTGTAAAATCAACTGCGGAAATCATACCATTGACGTTGACGCAGAACGAGGCGTATTCCAACTTGATTTAGAATTCTGTGATGTTTATTCCAAACATGATATTCAATTTGTCAATAGGACATTGGCAAAAATCACAGTAGACGATATGATTGATCTCTTTAATAGAAAAAACAAAGCAGGCAAGTACAAGGAGAGTTCCTAATGGCTACGATTCAATGTGAAACATGTCAGTATATTTTCAGGCAAGTTGAGTTACCTTTCTCAAAAGAAATTCAGATTCATTTAGAACATGACCATCATGGACAATCATTCAACGTAGAGGTGCTAACCTAATGGTGTTCTTAGATCAAGTTATCGGTGACGAACAATATCACAAAGACCAGAAACATGAGGGCGAACATATTGATTCTATGAGTCTAATCTGTAAACAATGTAAATGGGATCAAGAGCATTTACTCTTACGAAATAACTGTAAATGTAAATGCCACAATGACGGAAGAATTAGACACACCGCAGAGGAAATTTGCTGTGCAAAGCCAAATGTAATTATGTACTCACAACCATGCTCTCATTTCCCTGAACACGCATGTATGATTGAACCAGAAGCTATGATTGGCATGGCACAAATTACTGATGTTAAATCATCATACCCTAACATGATAGCATTACAGAAATCCTGTGGTGCTGTTGCGTTTGGTTATGACCCTAAAAACAAATCACTTGATATTCATTTCAAACGTGGTGAGTGTGAATGGGATTACGGTGCAGGAATACAGATCAACAAATTAACTAAAGATGATAAGAAAGCACTAATGGAGTATCTAGAAAATGGAGATTAAACTAGTCAATAGATATTCGATCGGTAAAGGCACACCCGAAGAGATTAAAAAGTTCAATGACTTTTATGACTTGGAAGAAGCTAGATTAAACTATGAAAATAAAATATGTGATGAGGCTAACATTGAAGACTTTATGAGGGAGAACTTTTGAAAGACAATAAATTAATGATGAATCCATTTGTCGTTCCTTGTAAGAAACACAATAACAAATTTCATTTAGATTGTAAAGCCTGTGTAAAATTGATCAAAGAATCTATGTTCAAAAAAGAGGGTGAGTGGAATTACGTAAAAAGTTATGATGAGGTAGTTGACTTTATGAAAAAGAAAGGATTGGCGGTTGATAAATAATGGAACAATTCTCATGGACTAACAAACAAAAGTTCCCTAACAAACATTCTATGTTTGGTCACAAAACATACTTTGAACTATCTGATAATCTAACTACGCTATACCAATGCTGTAAGACATGTAAAATGGGAATTGAAGTAAAGGACTTTACACCTGTGGAAAATATTGAAAAACTAATCTGTGCGAGTCAAAGGGAATATAGAATCGAATGTTGTCATTGTACTAGTGTTGTAGAATGTAGGGCGAAGCATAACTGCTGTTGCGGTATAGTGTTAGATGATGAAATAGAGAAAGACCGATTGGAAAAGAAAGAACGTGAGGCTCAAGCTATGATTAAAAGAGATCCAGAACTAGCAGACATGATTTGGAAAACAAAGAACGGTGAATTCCCTATCTTCAAAGACATTTCATTCTTGGAGAAAAAACAATGAATGATGATATGATTGATTGTCCTGCATGCGGTGGCTTTGGTTTCACGGGTGATGACGATAGCACTTGTAAACAATGTGACGGTATAGGTGAGATTGAAAGATGAGTGAAACAAAACACCGATACTGTCTAGGAGATAATGACAAGGCAATAATCAAACAACACATTGGAGATAAGAAATTATCCTCTAACGCTGAAAAGTCATTGATAATATTGTCAGAAGTCTTTGGCGGTCTTCATCATTTGGATCATGATCAGTTGGAACTGTTTGACTATGATTCCACTTTCTACAATGATTACTTAATGCACGGTAGTTTGTCAACATGGGATAACATGGATCTAACAAGCCTAGTAATCACGGCACATGACATGGCAGTTAGATTTGAAATTCAGGCACACGAATTGGATTCAGATGATGAGAAAGATCATGCCTTATTGAATAAACAATTAGAGGAATACAACTCTGAAAATGATAGGAGTGAAGACTTGGAAGAGTTTGCCAAACACACTAGAACCTATCTTAGATTAATGTTCCATGAGAGAAAACGTGATGGAGACTTTAGCCAAAGACACCCTACTCTGGAAGAGAGTATCAAAGGTTACAGAGATAACAACAAGAGGTATCACTAATGAAGTTAGCAAAGGTCTGTCCTGATTGCGGAACGAGTTTTGAGAACTGGGTGACTGGAAAGATTATGGCTCACATAGGAAATCACCATGATGACAAACAGGGGGGAAAATAATGGATAGTAGAATTAAGAGCGATACTGTTTTTGAAGATGTATCGTATGAACTAAATGCAGAGAATATAATTTATGATCAAGCTGTACTGCAAGAACAAAGAGAGGTTGCTAAGATAATACAAATGTCATTTCATTACAAAAAACCCAAGATGGATAAAGATGAGGTTCTGTGATCATGCAAGACCGCCTAGAAGCAAACTGGGAATTCACATCAATGACGGTAGAGTTTACACATGGGAAAAGGATTATTTCTGCCCAGAGTGTAAATGGTATGTTGGCTATTGGTCGAGGATTGTATTAAGATGAGACTCTTTATGCAACAACTACTTAGTGATGATCTACACATAAACTGGTTGAAGAATTTTAACAAGACTCCTGAAAAATACTTTATAAAAAATACTAGGGATTACTTTATGCTAAACATATACAAATTGAGAGTGACACTTTTCAAATGAAATGTGGAGACTACCTAGTATTGATGAGACTATTTCTAAAGGTTAGAACAAAACATGACCTAAAATTCATAATAACTTTCTGCAAAGATTACAAACAACTAGATACAAAATTAAGGAAGTTAATGAATTGATAACAAAACACGATAATTCCTCTTGTCCTCAATGCCAACCTGACTACTGGGCGGGCAGAACACATTGTTCAAAGTGTGGGAGAAAAGTGTACGAATGAATCTAGGGATAGTTGGAACATCAAAACAACTTTCAGAATCAGAAGAAAACGATATGAGACAATCAATCGTAGCCACGTTAAACAGGTATGATAAAAAAGACACATTGGTAATTAGCGGTGGTGCAATAGGTGTGGATTCATTAGCGATAGAGATAGCACAGAAACAAGGGTTTGCAACAAAAGAATACAGACCTCATCAACCTGAAAATTGGGAATCATACAAAACAAGAAACATAGAAATCGCTAAAGCGTCTGACGAGATATATTGTTTCACAATACCTGTAAGAAATTCAAAGTGCTATCACCATAAACCAATAGAAGATCATGAAAAGACAGCAGGGTGTTGGACATTGAACAGAGCCAAAGAACTAAACAAAACAACTGTGCTAGTTGTTGTAGGTCAATGAAACTACCATACCCTAGACTACCAAAAATAAGAGATAGGAGAATTAAGATCAGTCAGAAAACTAAAGATGATATTATCAGACTGCGTAAACTTGATCCTAAGAAATGGTCATATCAAAAACTAGGAAACCTATATCAAATATCTAGAAATAGTGCTGCTAGAATCTGTGACCCTGAATTAAAGAAACGGTCAAACGAATGTACTAAAAGAATCATCATGGCAAAGTACAAGAACGATCCAGAGTTTAAGAAACGAGAAGACAAACGAGTAGGTGAATATCTAAAGTGGCGTGAGGAAAACAATCCTGAATACAAAAAATATCATAAACAGTTTGAGAAACTATCTAATGCAAATAGAACACGACCAAAGAGAAAGCGTGGTGTTTACAAGACTCACGAGATCACGCTATACAAAAATAAATAATAGTTCTGCTGATAGTTAATGGCTTGATATGGAAATCATATCACTCTCGAGGGTGGTGTGTTCACGGCTCTAGTTTAAGCCGAGAGTAATGAGTCGACACGTTTACCGAGTGCAGTCGGTTTAATCAGACGCTCTGTCTAGCGAGACTCGTGGTCATGTAAGCCAAAGGCGAGTGCAGGCAAGTAATTGCTTCGTGCGAGGTCAGAGAACAGTTGGAGTGTAATGGCTTCAATACAAACGGTAAACGGTAATGGCAATAGGGTATTGAAAACTTGGGTAATGCCTGACAGTCTGTCGGTAACATCACGGGTGGATTGATTCAGGCTAACCCCCAAGTTATTTTAAATAACTCTATGTAATTAGAAAGGTATGGCAAAAAAGAAAACATCACCTATGAAAAAGAAACAGAGTCAGCAGTTTGATGACCCATCTAATCTAACGAGCATGGGCTAATGGTTCTGCTTGGATTCCTGTTCTTGGGTGCATTAGATGAGGAACTTAGAAACGTTCCACAGAAGAAACGAAAGTTTCGAGTAGGGCTAACACCAAAAGAACGAGAGGCATTAGACAAAGGTAAGTTGCCAAGTGACGATAGAGTATTCAAATTTTAACTTGATCAAGTTAAACTTGATCAACATACCAGTCACACCGTCAGACTATCCTTGAACACTATGTCAATCAAGTAACTTGATCAAGTTGCGGAAGAAGAGAAAGAAGACTAAGAAGATTAAGAAGAGACTAAGAAGAAAAAGGTTAGAGAGTTTCTGGGTTTTCCCATAACTCAACTTGTTTTGCCATCTCTTTGATTTGTGCTACGCTCAAAGATATGACTGCAAGATAGTTTTTACTTTGTCTTTTGGACATTAGTAAAGGCGTGTCTTTAGTTCTGACGATAAGATTGTAATGGCTACCAGTCTCTTTGTTATATGGTTGATAGCTAGTACAATGCAAAGTAACATCAGCGTCTTTAGAATAATCATAATCCTTTTCAACTTCTCTAATCTCTGAACTAGTAGAGTCAAGGGAAGCGTTATGATTGCCTGTAACTTCAAATGCTTTTTTGGTTGCGTTTTGTTGTTTCATTATTACATACTGTATGTTAGTGTATTATAAGAACATTGTGTATTGTTTGTATGTATTTGTAGTCATTTGTAATATTTGTCTGACCGTAAGTTTGTGCTGCCAACTTGCCCAAGTTAGTTCCGAACCGCCAACTTGATCAAGTTGAATCGAGGCGAAAAAGAAGAAGAAGAAGAGGCGGAATTTTTTTTTTTTTTTGAAATTTTACGACTAGCCAAATCTAGGCACGAATACAAAAAGGCTCAAATTAATTAATTAATTATTAATTAAAAGAAAGAGAGAAAGAAAAAGAAGAAGAGAAAGAAGAAGAAGAAGAGCCACCACACACCGCAAGACACAACCG
>Ga0307377_10001314_pt1 | contig 32118 bp, 29 predicted proteins | sample TR3MG_FD_202535 | JGI IMG/M metagenome (GOLD analysis project Ga0307377, IMG submission 202535) | Soil microbial communities from Risofladan, Vaasa, Finland - TR-3 | ecosystem: Environmental > Terrestrial > Soil > Coastal area > Acid sulfate soil | place: Finland: Risofladan, Vaasa | collected... | reverse complement strand
CACTGAAGGGCCGCCACCACACAATGACCGACACATCGCAGCACCCACAAACCGACCTCGACCAGCGCCCGGAGGCGAGTGCCCCAACCGACCCCCGCCTCCTATCTCTCGCAGCCGAGGCCTGGCCCGCCCGGCTGCCAAGCCGCGATCTCGCCGGCCTCCCACCCGCCGTCTTCCATGCGCTCCCTATCGCCTCGCACAGATCCCCTCTCGTCAAAGCCGCTTCCCGCCTCGACCGCGCCCTCCCCGGCTGGCCCGAGCGAGCCGCCGCCGCCATCGACCGCGCCGTCTCCGGCGGGATCACCCCGGACCTCCAGCGCCTCTGCGCCCTCCTTGCCCACCGCTCCCTTCGCAGCCCCCACCTGCTGTTCCGGGCCGCCGGCTCCGCTGGCGGCGCCGAGGCCCGCCTCTGGCTCCTCACCGCCCTCGCCGGCACCGACACCCCGCCCGTTCGCGCCTTCTGGCTCGAAGACCTCAGAAACCGGGTGGCGGCCGAGCCCGACGCTCCCAATCCCGCCCTCTGGTTCGCCTTCCTCCGCGCCTTCCTCGGCGGCTGGCTCACCTACGCCGATTTCCGAGGCTGTCTCACCCAGGCCCGCATCCTCAGCGCCGCCCATCCCAACGGCGACTATCGCGCCGCCCTCTCCCGCCTCCGCCTCACCTCCGACCCCACCTTCGCCAAGTGGTACCGCCAGGTCATCTATGATATCGCCCACCAGCCCGACGTCTCCCTCACTTTCCGCGCCGGCGGGTGGATTCGCGACTTCCCCGGCGAAGACTACCTCTGGGACGCTCTCCACAGCCTCGCGCGGAAGCCCGACTCCTGGTGGCCTCTGCACGTCCTCCGACGGACCTCGGGCATCGACGGCGACGACGAACGCCTTCTCTCCGACCTCTCCGGCGTCCCGGAGATACCGCTCGGCCTCCTCTCGCTTCTCCGCCCCGACCTCTGCCGCGCCGTCGATCGGGCCATCCCCGTGCCCCACCACGAGGCCGCCGTCACCTGGCTCAAGACGGCCTCCGCCGCCCGTCCCCTCGACCAGCGTTGGCTCGAATCCCACCTCCGCCCCTGGGCCGACCAGGCCGGCCGCGCCCTCGTCCTCGCCGCCGGAGCCCTCTGCTCGACCGCCCCGCCCCCCGACTTCCCCGGCCCCGAGGACGCCCTCCTCCGGCGGCGCGAGTTCGTCCGCGGGCTTCTCCTGCCCGAGTTCGACCGCTTCATGGATAACCTCTCCTGCCTCCACGCGCTCCGCCGGGAGCACTTCGATGCCATCTGCCAGAACGCCCGCCTCGGCCGTCCCGCCGCCATTCGCGCCCTCTCCCTCTGGCCGGAGAAGGCGCAGGAGTCCGCCCCCCTCCTCTTCCGCCTCAGCCGCGGCGGCAGCAAGTCGGCCCGCCGGGCCGCCCGCGAATCCCTTGAGGTCCTCCAGGCTCGCTCCCGCGTCGGCGACCTCGCCGCCTACGAGAAGCGCCTCGACCTCGCCTCCGCCTGGGCCGACGCCGGGCTCGACGGCAAGACCGCCCGCATCTGGTGGGATGTCGCCGGCTACCGCATCAGGCTCTCCGTCGCCGGCGGCAAGGTCACCCTCCACACCTACTCCGGCAAGCAGCGCCTCGCCGGCGTTCCCGATGCCGTTCGCCGCGATCCCCAGTACCCCGAGATTCGCCAGTCCCGCGCCGACCTCGCCCGCACCTATCGCTACTTCCGCCGCCGCTTCGAGGAGGCGATGGTGGAGAACGTCTCCTACCGCGGCCGCGACTTCGCCACCCTCCTCGCCAACCCCGTCGTCCGCTCTCTCATCTCCCGCCTCATCCTCCTCGTAGACGGCGATCCGTTCCTGTGGGACCCCGGCGACCCTCTCGCCGAATGCCCCCCTCCCGCCGAGATCGAGTCCGCCGCCGAGGTCCGCATCGCCCATCCCCTCGACCTCTCCCACCGCGGCCGCCTCTCCCAATGGCAGCAGCACATCATAGACTCCCGCACCGCCCAGCCCTTCAAGCAGGTCTTCCGCGAATGCTACCTCGTCGGAGAGCGCGAGCGCACCGCCGACACCTGCTCCCGCCTCCAGGGCAACCCCCTCACCGCCCGGCGCGCCTTCGCCCTCCTCCGCTCCCGCGGCTACTCCCCCCGCCGCGGAGATGCCGTCAAAGACCACTCCGACAGCGGCCTCCACGCCCACATCCAATGGGCCCGCGACGACGAAGGTGCCGGCCGCCTGCTGGCGCGATCCGACACCACCGAAAGAGTCACCAGCGGCCCCGTCTGGTTCACCCGCGGCGACGCCGGCCCCCTCCCTCTCTCCGAGGTCCCGCCGATCGTCTTCAGCGAGACCCTCCGCGACGCCGACCTCCTCGTCTCCCGCGCCGCCTCGGGAGAGCTCGGCTTTACCTCCCGGGAGACCCTCCGGCTCCGGGCGACCCTCGTCCGCTACGTTGCCCGCGCCCTCGGCCTCACCACCATCTACGTCTCCGACGACTCCGCCCACGCCCTCATCGACGGAACTCGCGCCATGTACCGCGTCCACCTCGGCAGCGGCTCCGTTTTCCTCGAGGAGAGCCGCCGCCACCTCGACATGGGCGCCGTCACCAGCGAGACCCTCCGCGACCTCATCGCCGAAAGCGTCGACTCCGTCACCGCCCGCATCCTCGGCCTCATCGGCGCCCTCACCCGCGACGACCAGATCACCGACCCCCACTTCCTCAACCAGCTCCCCTCGTAAAGCACCCCCTGGGCGTCGCCCTCTCCCGTTCTGTAGGGCGGGCGCACCCACGCCCGCCGGCCCGTCCGTTCTGTAGGGCGGGCATTCCTATGCCCGCCGGCCGTTGCCGTTCTGTAGGGCGGGCGTACCCACGCCCGCCGGCCGTTGCCGTTCTGTAGGGCGGGCATTCCTATGCCCGCCGGCCGTTGCCGTTCTGTAGGGCGGGCGTACCCACGCCCGCCGGCCCGTCTCTGTTCGGCAGCAGCGAGTTTACCCTGAGGCGCAGCGAAGGGCCTCCTGCCATTCGGCTGCGCCACTCCGTCGCTTTCATCCAAATGATTGCACGCCCACCCCGTCGAACACCCTCACCCGGATCAAACCATGGGAGGGTGATATCACATGGGCGCCGTCACCATCGACGATCTCAAGGGCTGGCAGCTCTTCTCCTACCTCTCCCCCCGCGACCTCGCACAGCTCGCCGCCATCGCTTCACTCGAAACCCATCGCAAGGGGGAGACGATCTTCACCGAGGGCGACCGCGCCGACGCCCTCTGGGTCCTGCTCAAGGGCCAGGTGAAGATCTACAAGGTCGGCCCCGACGGCCGCGAGCAGGTCATGCGCATCGTCCGTCCGGGCGAGTCCTTCGCCGAAGCGGCGGCGCTCTCACGCGGCGCCTTTCCCGCCGGCGCGGCCGCCACCGCCCGCTCCACGACCGCCCGCTTCCCCGCCGACGACTTCCTCCGCCTCCTCGAAGCCAGCCCCCAGCTCGCCACCAACATGATCGTCGCCCTCAGCCAGCTCCTCCGCGGCTTCGCCGCCCTCGTCGACGCCCTCGCCCTCCGCGACGTCCCCTCCCGCCTCGCCAAGTATCTCCTCGACGCCTCCCTTCGCGCGCAGAGCGACGCCGTCGTCCTCGACGTCCGCAAGACCGTTCTCGCCGCCCGCCTCGGCACCGTCAACGAGACACTCTCCCGCGCCCTCCGCCGCCTTCGCCAACAGGGCCTCATTGCCGTGGACGGCCAGCGCATCGACATCCTCAACCGAGGAGCTCTCCAGCGCCTGGCCGCGGGCCTCTCCTGACGGCACTGTCGCGTCTCAGGCCCATCATCCCGCCTCCTTTGACCTGCGTCAAAGCCCTTCGCGCCCTGCCTGCGGTATCCTCTGAGCGAAGAACCCGAAACGAGGAGGACCGACATGGCACGAGTGCGCACCATCATTCACATCGACGAAGAGAAGTGCGACGGCTGCGGCCAGTGCGCCAATGCCTGCGCCGAGGGCGCCATCCAAATCGTGGACGGCAAGGCGAAGCTCGTCAGCGAGGTGTACTGCGACGGCCTCGGGGCCTGCATCGGCGAGTGCCCCACCGGCGCCCTCTGGACGGAGGAGCGGGAGGCCGAGGACTACGATGTCGAGGCGACGCGGGCGCACCTCAGCCGCATCGGCCGCGACCCCAGCGCTGCCCACGACCCGAACGCCGAGCACGAGCACGCTCCTGCTCACGCCCAGGACACCCTCGCCTGCGGCTGCCCCGGCACCGCCGCCCAAATCTTCGCGCCCGCGGCGGAGCAGGGGAGGACCGGCCAAGCCTCCGCCCTCGGACAGTGGCCCGTCCAGCTCGCCCTCGTCCCGCCGGACGCCCCCTACTTCCAGGGCGCAGACCTGCTCGTCACGGCCGACTGCGTGCCCTTCGCTTACGCCGACTATCACGCCGACCTGCTCGCCGGCAGAGCTGTCGTCGTCGGCTGCCCCAAGCTCGACGACGTCCAGTTCCATGCGGACAAGCTCGCCGCGATCCTCGCGGCTTCAGATATACGCTCCCTCACCGTCGCCATCATGGAGGTCCCCTGCTGCGGCGGCCTCGTGCGCCTCGTGCAGCGCGCGCTGGAGCAGTCCGGCAAGGATATCCCCCTCGAGGTCGTCACCATTGGCGTGCGCGGCGGGAAAAAGCAGCCGGCCACTGTTTGAGGTCGGTTAGGGAGCGACGCGAAACCGGGCTCCGCCCTATCGGCGGAGCCCGGACTCCATTGCAGCGGCGCCGGTTATGCCGCGCCGGCTAATCCCAGCCAAACCATCCGTAGGGATAGACGTACTCGATATCCAGCCCGACGCCGGTGGCAGCGACGACGTGCACCAGCGCGTAGTTGCCGTCTCGCGTCTTGACGACCACCGAGTCGTCGATGTTGTCCCAGGTCGCATCCAGCACGCTCGCCGACTGCCACCATGTCCATCCGTGCAGATCCCAGTCCGGCGGCAAGAACGTCGAGTATGTGTACAGGCTGAGGAAGTCCCAGTCGCCGTACCCGATGTAGCGAGAGATGCCGTCGCTGGCGAAGCTCTCCATCACGGCATCGGTCGCGCTCGTATAGACATACGTCAGGTCCTGATCGTCCGGCAGAGCCGCCATCGCGCCCGCGCTGAAGTCGAACCCGAGCGATGCCCCTGCCGTGATGGTCGCCGTTTCCTTGGTCGCCGGCGCCGGGTCAGCGGGCGTCGTCACTCCGCCGATGGTCGCTCCCGTGATCTCGCTCCACTCGCCCTCGCCGGCCTCAAACTCCATCACGGGCCCGATGCCCTTAGCCAACCAGACGTACTGGATCATCGTATCCTCGCCCGGCGGTGTAATGTCGTACCGGAGCAGAATGCAGTCCGGGAAATACCCCGCCGACGTCGCCACCGGCCCGGCCGCCACCAGCTCCCACGCGGCGGAGATCGACCCCGCGTACGCCCAGTGGTCCACTGCCCACACATAGGCCGCTGACGTGCCGGAATCCGAATCACCGATCGAGATTCCGTTCGGCGTGACCAGCGGCGGGTAGACCGCGATCGTCGTGCCAGGATCCCAGTGCCCGTACCGCGCCAGCCCGGTCGAAAGGCTCGCCCAAAAGTCCGCTCCATCCGCCGTGTCCGCCATGTACCGGATGACGCGATAGACCGTGTCAGTCACTCCCAGCCCGCTCAGGTCCTCGGTCGACGGAACGAGCACGCGCTCCGCGCCATACCACCCTTCGCCCTGCCAGATCGTGGACCACGCATTCCCGATCTGGAGCGGGAAGTAGTCAGTCACGTCGAACATCATCTCGTCCGGCGGATACTCCCTGCCCGCGATCTCGGCCGAGGCCATCTCGACCGTGCTCGTCGATACCTGCGACCCGACGATGCCGACCGACCGCGCCCAGAAGAGCTTCTGCGACGTGCTCGGATCGGGCGACGAAGACTCCCCCCAGCCGATCTTCATGCAGTCGCCGAACACGCCCGCTTCGGTACTCATCGCCTCGATGTCCTCGAAGGAGTAGGCGAAGTACTTCGTCCCGACCGGGGTGCCATCGATGAGAATGGAGGAGGTCTGCGTCCCGCTGTCGCCGGGTGAGAGCCCGGCGGAGATGTGGAACGGCGGATCGTACCGCTCTTCCGTCCCCCCGTAGTCATACCCGAGGAAATACAGCCCCGTCTCGTCCGTCCGCCAGTACCTCGTTTCGCCGCCCGTAATCTCGGTTACTGCCCAGGTATATCCGCCGTAGTCGAGCGTCCCCGTGACCGTATGCACTGCCACGCCATACTGCCAGGTATTCCCGACCGTGTAGTCGGCATAGTCCTGGATGTCGAACGTCTGCCCCGCTGTCGGATAGTGGACGCTTCCTATGTCCGCCTCCTTCAGCTCCGTCCACCACGTCCCCCCGAACGGCCGCTCGTCCTCCTTCACCGGACCCACGCCCACGGCCATCCACGAATACGTCTCCGATCTCTCGTCGGACGGATCCGTAATGCCAATGCGCAGCTTCAGGCAGTCGCTGAACCTCCCCGCCGTCGTCGTCACCGACCCCGCGCCGACCACCGCCCACTCCAACGTGACCGTCCCGCCCGGAGTGCCGTCCACGTATGCTTGCGCCGTCTCCACCCCCGACTCGCCGATGTTCGCGACGATAGGAAACGCAATCGGCGGTGACAACGCCATCATCTGACCGCTGTCCCCGTCGTACTCACCTACGAAACAGAGAGCCCCGTCGATCACCGCGAAGTACCGCGCGTCGGGCGTATCCATCGCCGGGCCTTCCACCATCCGCGCGGCATCGATCCCATCGACGGCATCGATCCCATCGACGTCATCGAGGCCCACGATCTGGACAACGTTGTCGCCGTCCGTGCTGTCGGACACCCACGTGTTCCCCACCTCGATGGGGTAGTAGTCCGCCATCGTGAACGGGCCCACGTTCGTCGGGTACGACGCCCGGCCGACCTCAGCCGACAGCAGCACCTCCCACCGGTCGCCGCCGAAGCTGCCCGAATCGAGCTTCACGATCCCCACGCCCTTCGCCGCCCAGATGTGAAACTGATCCGGCTCCCCGCCCATGTACATCGTCACCTGGAGCTTCATGCAGTCCTCGAACGTCCCCGCCGGCACCGTCACCGTCTCCACCCCCACGAACTGCCAGCCGAACTGCACCGGCCCCAACTCCGTCTCCCCGTCGAGGTAGGCCGTCGAGGTCTGGTTGTCAGAGTCGCTGGCGAACAGCCCGTTCGCAATGTAGAGGGCTGGGTTGAAGCTGACCGTCCCCTCCTCCGGCTCGTATCTTCCCCCCAGGTACAGCCCCTCCGGCGCCACCCGCCAGTACTCGATATCGCCTCGATCCTGGTTCACCAGCCCCGCGTAGCTGAATCCAAACAGATCCAGCACCCCGGAAATCGTCTTCGTGTACACGCCCTCCGGTGTCTCGTACACCCACGTGTCTTCCCCGCCCAGCGGGAAATGGTCCGTGATGTCGTACGGCGATGGCGGCAGCGGCAGGTCGAACGCCCGGCAGATGTACACCGCCATCTGATCGCGGGAGCACGGGACATCCGGGTAATACAGCCCGTCCGGGTACCCCTGCGTCACTCCCTCTCCCGCAATGTACTCCACGTAGTCGTAGCACCAGGAATCCAGCCCCACGTCCGGGAAGCTTGGGTCGCCAGTGGCGAGCGGCACGTACTCCTCACCGCCGCACATCGCCCGCGCCATGAAGGCCGCCATTTGCCCCCGCGTCACGTCGGCGTCGGGGCGGTAGTACCCATCGTCGTACCCCGCCACGACTCCGGCCTCGACCGCGTACTCGACGTATTTGAAGGCCCAGTGTGGGTCCGTGCCGGCGTCGCCGTACCCGGTGTTCGGCACGTCCTCGAAGCTCGCCGTCGCGGGGCCGGTCGGCACGTATTCGTCCCCGCCGCACAGCGCCCGGGCCACGTACACAGCCATCTGATCGCGCGTCACTATGATCTGAGGCCGGTAATACCCGTCATCATATCCCTGCGAGATCCCGGCCGCCACGACTCCCTGGACGTACTCCCACGACCAGTTCCACGTCGGCAGGTCGTCGAATGCCATAGTCTCCGCCGCCGCCGGACCCGCCGCCGCGAGCAGGAAAGCGACCAGCAGCACTGCCGCCACGCGAGCGCCAATCCTCAAGCTCATGCTACACCCCCCTGGGTGGAGTCGGTATTCGGAGTTGTTTACCACATCCGCGGGGCGCAGTTCAGAAGACCGTGCCCCTCGCCCTCGCGGCCAAACGGCAGCGCGAGGCCGCTGCCTCCGGCCCCGCGCTCTCTTTGCCCACATCGCTTCTGCGTCAGCGGGCCGCCCTGACCTCCCGCACGCTCACGGTCTGGACCACCGCCCCGAACGGCAGCTCCGCCGGCTCTTCGCCCCCGATTCCCATCTGCATCCGCATCACCACGGGCCCCGACAGCTCGCCGGCGACGATGTGCCCGTCGAGGAGCGAGACCGCAACCAGGGCGCGGAAGTACTCCCCGCCCTTCATGTGAAGCTCTATCCCGGGCGTCTCGATGTCCTGCGTCACCTCGTTGCCCTCCGCCGAGAACCAGATCAGCGCGCAGGGCTCCCCCTCGCAGCGCGTCAGGCCCGCGAGCCTGACCCGCGATTCACCCAGAAGATATCCTCCGCAGTCCTCCGGCCCCCCAACTCCGGTAATCCGGAACGGCGCCTTCTCGGCCCCGGAGTGCACCCCCTCGCCGATGTCGACCGTCGCTCCGGCCTCCGCGCTCAGGCCGCGCACCATCGCATCCCAGCAGTGGAGATCCATCGCCAGCACCTTCATCTGATATCCGATCATCGCATCCCCCAGGCTGGCAAAGTCCACCGGCGCATTCACGAAGTCGAAGGTCCGCGGATCGTAGTCGTAGGCCAGACCGCGCGCCGCCTCGACCTCCGCCGCCGTCGGGTACACGTCCGGCGTCATACCCATCCCCTGCCCGAATCGCTCCCACTCGAACCGTTCCGACCATGCGCCCGGCTCGACCTCCTCGACCAACGTCCGCGCCACCCGTCCCTCGGAAACGCTCCGGCTGACGATCCGGCCCTGCCGGTCCAGGTTGAGGTTCACTCGCCGGATCTCGTAGACTCGCTTCTCGCCCGGCGCGCCCCTGCGCGCCAGGTCGACCGGCCCGTTCAGCAGTTGGGCATAGGTCGATGCCCCCACGGTTGTCGCATCCCAGGGCATCGCCGCAAGCATCCCCCAGACGGCGCTCTCCGGCTTCGCCTGATCCGCCGCCTCGCCCGCGACCGCGCGGGGAAGCAGCAAGGCCAGACACGCTGCCAACCATCCTGCGATCACCATCGCCCGTCTCATCGCCTTTTCCTCCTTCCTCGGTGTCCCGCGCCTCGGGCATCCACGGCCGCCATGGCGCGATCGATCCACTCCAGCTCGCATTCGTACTCCGCTATCCCGTTCTCCAGCGCCAGGAGGGCGTGCAGCCCCCCGCCCTTCGCCATCTCCCTGTACGTCTCAAGCTCCGCGACGTAGGCCGCCACTGCCTCTCGGAAACCCCGAAGATAGGTCACGACCTCCGCCTTCGACAGCCTCGACTCCATCAGGCTAAAGCGCAGCAGCGAGGCCCCCGGCTTCCGCACGAGCTCCTCCCGCGTCACCTGCTCCCGCAGCCACTCCTCCAGCCGCCCCTCTCCCTCCTCGGCCAGCGAATACACCCGCCGCGGCCGCGCCTCCGCCCTCCGATCCATCTCCTCATCCAGCAACCCCGCCCGCGCCAGCCGCTTCAGCGCCGGATAGATCGCCCCCGGGCTGGAGCTGAAATGCGCCAGCGGCGTCCTCTCGAATACCTTGTGGATGTCGTAGCCCGACCCCGGGCTCATGCCCAGCAGCCCGAGCAGCGCGTGCTCCAACGTCGTCAGTGACTCCCGTGCCATTTGCCTCGACCACCATCTGAGAATATTACTAGACGTAATATATCGCAGCGTAATGAATCTGTCAATACCCTGTGCGCCAAAAATCACGACATGTCCGGGCCCGCCGCTCGCGGCCGTCGCCGAGACAGGAATCTCGCCCCCGGCGCGCAATGTCCCCACTATGCCGACTGGCACCCGCCTCCGCCTCAACATCACCGGCATGCACTGCGCCGCCTGCGCCTCCCGCATCGAGCAGGCCCTCCGCGAGACAGAGGGCGTCGCCGAGGCGAACGTCAACTTCGCCACGGAGGAAGCAGGCGTCGTCTTCGACGAAGACCGGCTGAGCCTCCGCGACCTCGCCCGAGTCGTCGCAGCGGCCGGCTACGGAGTGGTGCTCCCGGGCGCCGAGGACGAAGAGCGAGCCGCCCGCCAACGAGAGCTTCGCACCCTTCGCCGGAAGCTGTGGTTCTCACTCGCCGCCACCGCGCTCATCATGGCCGGCATGCACATTATCGATCTCCCCCTCTGGGCCTTGCTGGCTCTCGCCACCCCCGTGCAGTTCTGGGCCGGCTGGCAGTTCTACCGGGGCGCCTGGGCCGCGCTCCGCCGCCGCTTCGCCGACATGAATACCCTCATCGCCGTCGGCACCTCCGCCGCCTACTTCTACAGCCTCGTCGTCACCCTCGCCCCGAACCTGCTCGCCCGCGTCGGAGCCGATCTGCACGTCTACTACGACACCTCCGCCATGATCATCACCCTCATCCTCCTCGGTCGCACCCTCGAAGCCCGCGCCCGCGGCCGCGCCTCCGAGGCCATCCGACGCCTCCTCCGCCTTCAGCCAGACACCGCCACCGTCATCAGAGAAGGGGAGGAGGTGGCGCTTCCCATCGCCGAGGTCGCCGTCGGCGACACCGTCCTCCTCCGCCCCGGCGAGCGCATCCCCGTGGACGGAGAGATTCTCGAAGGCGAGTCCGCGGTGGACGAGAGCATGGTCACCGGCGAGAGCATGCCCGTAGACAAGCGCCCCGGCGATCTCGTCGTCGGCGGCACCGTGAACCAGAGCGGCGCCTTCCGCTTCCGCGCCTCCCGCGTCGGCGCCGAGACCGTCCTCGCCCGGATCATCCGCCTCGTTCGAGAAGCCCAGGCGACGAAAGCACCCATCCAGCGCCTCGCCGACCGCGTCGCCGGCATCTTCGTCCCCATCGTCATCGCCATCGCCATCATCACCTTCGTCGTCTGGCTCGTCGTCGGCCCCAATCCCACCTACGCCATCATCGCCGCCGTCGCCGTCCTCATCATCGCCTGCCCTTGCGCCCTCGGCCTCGCCACCCCCACCTCCCTCCTCGTCGGCACCGGCAGGGGCGCCGAGCTCGGCATCCTCATCCGTTCCGCCGAGGCCCTCGAGGTCGCCGGCGGCATCGACACCATCATCTTCGACAAGACCGGCACCCTCACGCGCGGCCAGCCCCGCCTCACCGACATCGCCCCCGCTCCCGGCAACACGGAAGAGGCCGTGCTCCATCTCGCCGCCTCCCTGGAGCGGCATTCCGAGCACCCCCTCGGCCAGGCCGTCGTCCGCGCCGCCCGCGAGAGAAACCTCACCCTCGCCGAGCCCGACCAGTTCCAGGCGATCTCGGGTATGGGAGTGCGGGGCCGGGTCGATGGGCGGTCCCTCCTCGCCGGCACCGTCCGGCTTTTCGAGGAGAGCGGCCTCGCCCTTGGCGCCGTGAAGGACGAATCGGAGCGCCTTTCGGCCGAGGGCAAAACAGTCATGCTGGTCGGCGCAGACGGAGAGGCGATCGGCGCCATCGCCCTCGCCGATGTCGCCAAGGATGAAGCCGCCGAAGCAGTCGACGCTCTCCAAGGTCTCGACCTGGAGATCTTCATGATCACCGGCGATAACCGCCGCACCGCTGAAACGGTGGCGGCCTCGGTCGGCATAGAACGCGTCCGCGCCGAGGTCCGGCCGGACCAGAAGGCCGAAGCGGTGAAGCAGCTTCAGTCCGAGGGCCGCCGGGTGGCGATGGTCGGCGACGGCATCAACGACGCCCCCGCCCTCGCCCAGGCCGACATCGGCATCGCCATCGGCGGCGGCACCGACATCGCCATCGAGGCGGGCGACATCACCCTCATCCGGGACGACCTCCGCCTCGTCCCCGAGGCCATCCGCCTCAGCCGTGCCACCCTCCGCAACATCAAGCAGAACCTCTTCTTCGCCTTCTTCTACAACAGCCTCGGCATCCCCATCGCCGCCGGCGTCTTCTACCCCCTCCTCCACACCCTCCTCAACCCCGCCATCGCCGCCGCCGCCATGGCCTTCTCCTCCGTATCCGTTGTCACAAACGCGCTGAGGCTGAGGAGATTTCGGGGGGAGGTTTAACGCGGTGGGCAGTGGCGAAGCAACGGGGAATCTGGCCAGCTTAACACACCTCCCCCAATCTGCTACACTCCTCCCACCGCGCGGGTGTGACCGCCGGGCGTTGGTCCGTAGGAGCGGCATTCTTGCCGCGACCCCTGCTGCGGGCTGTCGGTGCGGGCAGGTGGCTCTCATGGGTACAGCTTGAGCGGAAGCCAACGACAAACGGTCACACCCCCACCGCGCGAGGAAGAGGGCGCGGGCGTGTCAACCAGTCTGTAGCAGGAGGCCGAACATGGTAGCCAGCTTTTCCATCGTTCCGATAGGAGTTGGTGAGGAGTTAAGGGAGCACATCGCGAAGGTGCTCGATATCGTCGACACGTCCGGGCTGCGCTACAAGCTCGGGACCATGCAGACGACGGTGGAGGGAGAGCCGGATGAGGTGATGGCGCTCATCATGAAGTGTCACCGCCTCCTCCTCGAGGCCGCGCCCCGGGTGCTCACGCACATTGCCATCGACGACCGGAAGGGCGCCACCGGCCGGCTCGAGGGCAAGGTGCAGGATGTCGAGCAGGTTCTCGGCAGAGAGCTCTCCCATGAGTAGCGCCCATGTTGGCAAGCCGTCTCCGAGCCGCCTGAAGAAGCTGCTCGCCGGAAACTTCGGCGCCGCTTCCGACAAGGTCATCGTCGGCCCGGGGCCCGGCCTGGACGCGGCGGTCCTCGACATTGGCGACGGTCGCGTGATGGCCGTCGCCGAAGACCCCATCTTTCCCGCCCCCGGCCTGCCGCTGGAGATCATGGGGCAGTTCACCGTCCACATCGGCGCCAGCGATGTCGCCGTGACGGGAGTGAAGCCGACCTATATGACCTACACCCTCCTGCTGCCCCGCACCTCTCCCGAGTCCGACGCCCGGACCGTGATCGAGGCGATCTCGAAGCACGCCGCCGATCTCGGCATCACGGTCCTCGGCGGGCACACGGGGTGGTACGACGCGGTCACGATTCCAACCGTCGGCGGGGTCACCGTGTGGGGGTTCGCCGACCGAGATCGGTGGGTCTCGCCCGGCGGGGCGAGCGACGGAAACGCCGTCCTGCTGACGAAGGGGCCCAGCATCGAGGCGGCCGCCCTCTTGGCAATCCTCTATCGGGAGCGGCTGCGCGCAGAGATCGGCGCGGCGCTGACCGACACGGCCTGCGCCCGGGCGGACCAGATCACGGTGGTGGCCGATGCCCTGCTGGCGTTCGAGGCCGGTGGCGTTCATGCCATGCACGACGCCACGGAGGGCGGGGTGCTCGGCGGCCTCTGGGAGATGGCGACGGCGGCAGGCGTGGGCATCGAGGCCGACCTGGACGCGGTGACCGTGCCCGAAGACATCGCCGGGGTCGCCCGCGCGCTCGGCTTCGATCCCTGGGCCGCCATCAGCGAGGGCACTCTCCTGGCCGCAGTCGAGCCGGAGTCGGCCGCCGGGGTGATGTCTGCATGGAAGAAGGCCGGGATCGAGAGCTGGCAGATCGGGCGCTTCACCGGCATCCCCTCCAATATCACGGTGCGGCGCGACGGCCGGGAGCAGCCTGTCGCAGAGCCCGAGGAAGACCCTTTCTGGGATCTCTTCTTCGCAGGGCTGGCCGCGGGCTGAGTTGCGCGGACTGCCCGAAGCTCGGTGTGGCCCTTTTCTCTTGGCTTGGCCGCTTGACACGCATACACCCATTGATTAATATACATGAGGATACATCAGTTCGGAGCGATCGCGATGGCGAGCAAAGTGCTTCGCATGCCGATGACGAAGGCCCGCATCAACCTTGGCTCCCTTGTCCGAGGGGTCCACGTCCACGGCGACGTGGTGGTCCTCGAGAAAGACGGCATTCCCGTCGCCGGCTTGGTGGACATTGACGCATTGGAGGACTACCTGGAAACCGCCGATCCGGCCCTGCGCCGCCGAATTCGGGCGAGCGCGAAGGCGCATCGCGCTGGCCGGACCCGGCCGGTCCGGGAGTTCCTGCGCGAAATGAAGGGCGAGTCAGCCTAGCGCTATGCCGCGCCGCTGCACCGTCGTCGCGGGCGGCCCTTTCGAGCGAGACGCGAGGCGGCTGCGCAAGCACCGACCACAGGTCTACGAGTCGCTTCTCGACGCTCTCGAACTGCTCGAGCAAGACCCGTACAACCTGCGCCGCCGCGCGAACATACGGAAGCTCGTGGACGTTCCCCAGGGAGAGGGGCAATTTCGCCTCCGGGTCGGTGACTGGAAGCTGTTTCATAACCTCAGATGGAGGTTATGAAACAGCAGCACAAGCCGCCGGACTCCAGCAGGCGCATTTCATGCCGTCGTTTATAGCAGACAGCCAGGCGGGTCAGAGTTATGAAATGCGCTCTACCGTCTTCGATACGACATTGTGGGGGATGAGGTCGTCCTGCACTCGATGCGCCCCAGAGGGCAGAGCTATCGATGAACTGGGACGACAGCCGCCGCACCCGAGTTCGGTGTTGGCAGCGATATCGGTTAGCGGCGATGCGCGCTTGCCAATGCCCCCTCAATTGGCTAGAATCAGGGTGAAAGGGGACTTTGGAGGCTTCGCCTATGTCCGGCCATTCCAAGTGGCACAACATCAAGATCCGAAAGCAAGCGCAGGACAAGCAGAAGAGCAAGATCTTCGGCAAGCTCTCCCGCGAGATCATCACCGCGGCCCGCGAGGGCGGCGGCGATTCCGATTCCAATGCCCGCCTCCGCACCGCGCTCGACAAAGCGCGTCAGGCGGGCATGCCCCAGGACAATGTCAAGCGCGCCATCCAGCGGGGCACCGGTGACATCGAGGGAGTCGCCTTCGAATCCGCCGTCTACGAGGGGTATGGCCCCAGCGGAGTGGCAATTCTGATCGAGTTGCTGACGGACAATCGCAATCGGGTCGTGAGCGAGCTGCGGCGTGTGTTCAGCCGCAACGGTGGGAACCTGGCCGAGTCGAACGCGGTTGCCTGGCTCTTCGAGCGCAAGGGCGTCGTGTTGGTGCCGCTGGAGGCGGCCTCGGAGGAGGCGGTGATGGAGACCGCCCTGGAGGCAGGCGCGGAAGACATGCAGACCGACGAAACCTCCTACGAGATTCGCACCGAGCCTGCAGGCATCGAGGAGGTCAAGAAGGCGCTTGACGCGGCGAACATCGGCTACGAGAGCGCTGAGGTCACGATGCTTCCTCAAACCCGGGTGACCCTGGGGGAGAAGGAGGCGCAGCAGGTGCTGCGCCTGATGGATGAGCTGGAGGACATGGACGACGTGCAGCAGGTCTACGCAAACTTCGACATCCCCGATCAGATCATGGAAGCTGTGGCGGCGTAGACCGGCTTGAGGGTGCGGCGTTTGGGGTAACGCAGTAGGGCGGTCGAGTCCGCCCGTGCTGCGTTAGGTGGAGATAAAGATTTCGGATTTGGATGTGCTGCTATCGCGGGTCGTGAAGCCCGCGCGCTATACCGACGGGGAGTGGAACGCGGTTCACAAAGATCCCGCGTCGGTTCGTGCGCGCGTCGCGCTCGTTTACCCCGACGTCTACGACGTGGGGATGTCTCATTTGGGACTCCATATCCTCTACCACGTCGTGAACTCTCACGACGACCTCCTCGCCGAGCGCGCCTTCGCCCCATGGCCGGACATGGAGGATCAGCTCCGAGCGCAGAATCTCCCCCTGGTGAGCCTCGAATCCCGGACACCACTGGGCGACTTCGATGCCATCGGCATCACGCTGCCGTACGAACTGACATACAGCAATATCCTCAACGTCCTCGATCTTGCCGGCGTGCCCGTACGAGCTGTGGATCGGGGACCGGACGATCCGCTCGTTATCGGCGGAGGGCCGGGTGCCGTCAACCCCGAGCCGCTCGCAGACTTCTTCGACGCCATCCTCATAGGAGAAGGGGAGGAGGCGATCGTCGAGATCGCTGAGGCCGCCGCCCTCGGCGATCGCCGAGAGGCGCTGGCGAAGCTGGTGGAGATACCGGGGGTCTATGTTCCCTCGGCCTATGTTCCCTCTTTTCACGGCACGGGTCCCCGCGGAACGCCGGTCCCACGCGACGGGGCGCCCGCGCGAATTGCCCGCCGCGTCGTCGACGACCTCGACGCGGCCCCCTTCCCCACGAGGCAGATCGTTCCCTACCTCGATACCGTCCATTCGCGAGCGACCCTCGAAATCATGCGGGGTTGCGCCCGCGGGTGCCGCTTCTGCCAGGCCGGATCCGTCTACCGGCCCCGCCGGCAGCGGAGCGTCGAAACCCTTCTGCGTCAGGCGGAGGAGACCATAGCCGCCACCGGCTATGACGAGATCTCGCTGCTCGCCTTCACCAGCGTCGACTACGGTGGAATCGAGGAGCTGGCGGGAAGGCTCGTCGACCGATTCGGGACCCGGGGCATAGGCATCGCGCTCCCTTCGCTTCGGGCGGATGCCTTCTCGGTGTCCCTCGCCAACACCATCCAGCGGGTGCGAAAGAGCGGGCTGACATTTGCCCCCGAGGCCGGCACCGCGCGCCTGCGGCGCGTCATCGGCAAGCGCATGGAGGAGGACCATCTCTTCGCCGCGGCGGAGGCGGCCTTCTCCTCGGGATGGACCCGGCTGAAACTGTACTTCATGATCGGGCTGCCGACGGAGACGGAGGAGGACGTCGCCGCCATCGGCGATCTCGTGCATCGTCTCGTCAAGTTTGGGCGGGGTGCCCTCGGCTCCCGCCAGAATCGCCTCCAGGTAGCCGTGAGCGCGGCCACCTTCGTGCCCAAGCCTCACACCCCGTTCCAGTGGACGCCGCAGAATACCCAGGACGACCTCGCGCGAAAGCACCACATCCTCCAGCAGGCGCTGCGGGGCCGCCACATCAAGCTGTCGTGGACCGATCCCGGGATAAGCGCTCTGGAGGCGGCCGTCTCCCGGGGAGACCGACGGGTGGGCGCCGCCATCGAGCGTGCCTGGCGTGCAGGGGCGCGGTTCGATTCCTGGGGAGAGCTCTTCGACTACGGTCGCTGGGCCGATGCCTTCCGGGAAACGGGGCTGGAGATCGCGGACTACGCCAATGCCGCCCTGGAGTACGACACGCCCTTGGCCTGGGACCACATCTCCTGCGGACCGGAAAAGGCCTCCCTGCAAGCAGAGGCTGAACAGGCGCTGGCTGGGGAGGATGCCTAGCATGGCCCAGTTCATCTGCCGCTATCGGAAAGGAGACGAGGTGCGATGGATATCGCACCTCGACCTCAAGCGAACGCTCGAGCGAGCGATGCGCCGCGCGGCGCTGCCGCTCCAGCTTACCGAGGGGCACAACCCGCACCCGAAGCTGAGCTTCGGTCCGCCGCTGCCGCTCGGCGCGACGGGAGATGCCGAGCTCCTCACGCTTCGCCTGCACGAGGCCGCCGACCCGGCCGCGGTCAAGGAGCGGTTGAACCGCGAGCTTCCAGCCGGTATCGAGATCGTCGAGGCCTGGGCCCTCCCCGGATACAAGAAGAAGGAGACGTTCGGGAACCTCGATGTCGCCGACTACCGGATAACCGTAACCGGCGCCTTCGAAGCAAAGGGAATCGCCGACCGCGTGAGAAAGCTCTTGGAATCCGAGGAACTCCTGGTGCGGCGCGGCGGGAATCGACCGGAGCGCGAAGTCGACCTCCGCCCCATGATACTGAGCCTGGTTGTGGCGGGATCCGGGGAGGACGGGATTGAGTTGCAGGCGCGGCTGCAGACGGGAAGCCACGGCGGAGCGCGTCCGCAGGAGGTAGTCGACCTGCTCGGGCTCGGAGATGAGAGGCACTTGGTTCGCTACCACCGAACCGGGCTCTATGCATCGAGCGCGGCGACCCCGCCCCGGCCGGGCGGGGTGTGGCGACGCTGGGCCCGGTCGCGCAGCGAACCAGAAAGAAGCTCATCGCAATGAAGAAAGAAATCATCGTAAACGCTGACGACCTCGAATCGCGGGTCGCCATTCTCGAGAACGGCCGACTCGCCGAGCTCCACGTCGAGCGCGAGGCCAGAATCGTGGGGAGCATCTACAATGCTCGAGTCGAAAGCGTCCTCCGGGGAATGGACGCCGCCTTCGCCGATGTCGGCCTGGCCCGCAATGTGTTCCTCTGCGCCGACGACGTGGGATTTGTGAGTCGCGACGGCATCACCGTCAGCCCTGCTCCCCGGTCCGCATCCATCGCCCAACGCCTCAAGGAGAAGCAGGAGGTGGTGGTGCAGATCGTTCGCGCGCCGGTTGCGGGCAAGGGCGCCCGCGCCACCACGCGGCTCGCCCTGCCGGGACGGTATCTCGTGCTCTTGCTGTCTCAGGGCGCGCAGGGCGGCGTCTCCCGCAAGATCGAGGATCGAAAGGAGCGGGACCGCCTGCGACGCATCGCAGACCAGATCCGACCCAAGGACGCCGGGATCATCATCCGCACGGAAGCGGAGGGACATGACCGCAAGGATTTGGAGACCGACCTGAAGGTGCTCCTCGACCTCCGAGACCGACTGATGAAGAAGGCGGCGCGCACCAAAGGGCCGTCCGTCCTCCACCAAGACCTCACCCTCGTCTATCAGGTCATCCGAGACGTCTTCACCGAGGACGTCAGTCGGCTGGTGATCGACGAGAAAACCGCCTACGACAACGCCGTCGAACTCGTGAAGCTGATCGCGCCGAAGCTCCGCCAGCGAATCAAGCTCTATCGCGGCCGGATGCCTGTCTTCGACAAACACGGGATCGAGGGCGAGATCGACCGCCTCCTCAGGCGGAAAGTATGGCTCAACGTCGGCGGCTACATCAGCATCGATCAGGCGGAGGCCTTCACTGCCATCGACGTCAACACGGGCCGCTACACCGGGTCGACCGGACTGGAGGATACCATCTTCCACACCAACATGGAGGCGGCGGAGGAGATCGCCCGCCAGCTCAGGCTGCGCGACCTCGGCGGCATCATCGTCATAGACTTCATCGATATGGCGCCGAAGCGCAACCGGGATCGCGTCATGCAGGCATTCGAGGCGGCCCTGAGGCGGGATCGGCAGCGCACGAAAATCCTCCACCTCAGCCCCCTCGGGCTCATCGAGATGACGCGCAAGCGCCGGGGCGAGAGCCTCATGGGCATCCTCACTGAAGCCTGCCCTCACTGCGCCGGGCTCGGCCGGGTCCGTCGGCCGCTCACGATTGCGTTGAAGCTCGAGCGTGAGGCCCGTCGGCTCGCCGCGGAAGACAAGGCGAATGCCCAGGTCATCCGGGCGGCCGGTAACGTAGCCAGCATCCTCGTGGGCGAGCGCGGGCAGCGCGCAGCAGCGCTCGAGAAGAGCGTGGGCGGATCCATATACATCCGAGCCGACCACAACCTGGCGATCGAGGAGCACGATCTGGCCCCCACCTCGCGAGCCGAAGTGCGCAACCTCCTAAAGGTTCACAGCCGCGGTGAGGAGGTGGTGCTGAACCGAGTGGACCCGCCCGAGCCGGGGGACGACCAGGATGTCTACGGGTGGGCCGACGGCTACCGCGTCTTCGTCGAGAACGCCCGCGCAGTCGATCCGGGGGCCGTGGTTGTCCTGACGGAGGCCGGTCGGTCCTTCGGGCGCGGGGAGCTCAAGGCAGCCAAGCGCTCGGAAGGGCAGGAGAAGCCGGCGGGGGAGAAGAGCACCAAGAGTCGAAAGCGGCGGCGACCTCGGCGGAAGCCGAAGGCTGCGGCGAAGCCGTCCGAGGCGGTCGAGGCCGCTCCCAAGTCGGCGCCGGTCGAGATGGAGCGCCCGAAGGAGCCTGTCCCTGCGCCGGAGCCGCAGGCGGCCAGCCAGCCGGAGAAAGCTAGTCCGAAAAAGCAGGGATTGCTTCGTCGGGGAGCGCGGCGGCTCAAGCGGGCCCTTCGATAGCCACCTGAGGGCGGCCGGCCGCGGGTCGGCGGAGACTGGGCGAACGGTGCGACAGGGTGTGACCGTTTGTCGTTGGCTTCCGCTCAAGCTGTACCCATGAGAGCCACCTGCCCGCACCGACAGCCCGCAGCAGGGGTCGCGGCAAGAATGCCGCTCCTACGGACCAACGCCCGGCGATCACACCCGTGCGACACGTCGTTTGACAGCGTATCGCGCTTTTGATACCATAGCATGTCTGGAGGCTGGAACGGTATGTATGCAATCCTCGATGCCGGCGGCAAGCAGTATCGCGCGACGCCGGCCGAAGACATTATCGTCGACAAGTTGGCGGCCGAACCGGGTCAGGTGGTCGAGTTCGAGCAGGTGGCCCTCGTGGAGCGGGAGGGCAAGGTCACGGTCGGAAGGCCTTGGGTCAAAGGCGCCAAGGTGACCTGCCGCGTCCTCGCTCATGAGAAGGGCCGAAAGATCGACGTCTTCTTCTATAAGGCGAAGGAGAATATCAAGAGAAAGAGGGGCCATCGGCAGCCGTACACGCGGCTGCGCGTAGAGAAGATCACCGTCGGCCGGGGCCGCGCCAAGAAGGAGAGTTGAGATGGCGCACAAGAAGGGAATGGGCAGCTCACGCAATGGCCGGGACAGCCGGGCGAAGCGGCTGGGCGTCAAGGCCTTTGGCGGAACTCTGGTTCCAGCGGGAGCCATCATCGTGCGCCAGCGGGGAACTCCCGTTCGGCCCGGCCGCAATGTCGGCCAGGGCCGGGACGATACGCTCTTCGCCAAGGTTGAAGGCGTCGTTGAGTTCGTCGGCAAGTCGGGGGGCCGCCGCCAGGTGCACGTAATACCAGCCGCGACGTGATCGGCGCGCCGGCCCTTCGAGGCCGGACAGTGTTTGTTGACGAGGCGGAAATCGACATCGGTGCCGGAAACGGCGGCGACGGAGCCATGAGCCTCCGGCACGAGAAGTACGTTCCCCGCGGCGGGCCCGACGGCGGCAATGGCGGTCGGGGCGGCGACGTCGTTGCGGTCGCCGACGCCAATCTCCGCACCCTGATCGACTGCACCTATCGCACCCGCTATCGCGCCAAAGACGGCGGCCGAGGCGGCCCGAACAGGCGACAGGGCAAGGACGGCGCAGACGAGATCATTCGACTCCCCCTCGGCACCCTCATCAGAGACTCGGCCGATCGGTCGCTCCTAGCCGACCTGACATATGACGGCCGACAAGTGGTGCTGGCCCGGGGCGGCCGAGGGGGGCGGGGCAATGCCAGCTTCGCCACCCCCACCCGGCGCACGCCCCGGTTCGCAGAGAAGGGGGAGCCGGCCCAACGCCGTCACCTCCTCCTGGAGTTGAAGCTGCTGGCGGACGTGGGCGTGATCGGCCTGCCCAACGTGGGGAAATCGAGCCTCATCGCCCGAGTGTCGGCCGCGCGGCCGAAAATCGCCGACTATCCGTTCACGACCTTGGTTCCAAACCTGGGGCTGGTCCGAATCGAAGAGGGGACGAGCTTCGTCATAGCCGATCTCCCCGGCCTGGTGGAGGGCGCCCACCAAGGCAAGGGCCGGGGCCACGACTTCTTGCGCCATGCCGAAAGGACGCGGCTGTTCATCCACATGCTCGACGTAGCGGCGCCCGAGCGGAAGGCGCTGGATGACTTCGCCGCTCTCAACCGGGAGCTGGCGCTGTACCGGGAGGAGCTGGCGGAGCGCCGGCAGCTCGTCGCACTCAACAAGATGGATCTCCTGCCGCCGCCGGAGACGCTGGATCGGATAGAGGCGTCGCTGCGGGAGCAGGGGTATGAAGTGTTCCGCATCTCGGCGCTCAGCGGAGCCGGAGTCGCCCGGATCATGGGGCGCGCGGCCCAAGTCCTGACCGAGGAGTCGGAGCCGAGGGCCGAGCGCATTCCCGCCGAGAGCGAGCCGGTCGAAAAGCCGAAGCGGCCCCTGCGCGTGGAACGCCTCGACTCGGGGCGATACGCGGTCACCGGAGACGATGTCGAGCGCGCCGTCGTCATGACCGACTTGGCCAACGAAGATGCCGTGCGTTACCTGCATCGGCGTCTGGCGCGCATCGGCGTCATTCGCCGGCTCCGCGACTTGGGAGCGACGGATGGCGACAAGGTAACGATAGGCGCCATCGAACTTGACTTCATCGATTGAGGACTCACCCATGACGACGACTGCAACAGACGAAGTCATCCGCAAAGCGAAGCGAGCGAAGGCCGCATCCGCCCGTCTCGCCGCCATGTCGCGAGCCGAAAAGGACGAGATCCTTCTCGCCATGGCCGACGCCCTCGAGGCGGCCTCCTCGGAGATACTGGAGGCGAACCGGCGCGACGTCGAGGCGGTGCAGCAGAAGCAATCCTCCGCCGCTCCCGTCGACCGCCTGCTCCTGACCGAAGCGCGGATCGCGGAGACGGCGGAGGGGCTCCGAACCGTCGCCCGCCTTCCGGATCCGGTGGGCGAAGTGCTTGCCGGGTGGCGGCTCCCCAACGGGATCGAAATCTCGAAGGTACGGGTTCCTCTGGGCGTGGTCGGGATCATCTACGAGTCCCGCCCGAACGTCACGGTCGATGCCGCGGCGCTCTGCTTCAAGGCCGGAAACGCCGTCATCCTGCGGGGCGGCTCCGATGCCATCAACTCGAATATCGCCCTCGTCCGCATCCTCAACGAGGCCGGCGTAAAGCATGGGCTCCCCGAGGGCGCCATCGAGATCATCGAGACGACCGACCGCGCGGCTGCGGGACAGCTCATGCGGCTCACGCAATACGTCGACGTGCTCGTCCCTCGAGGCGGTCACGGACTCATTCGTCGGGTGAAAGAAGAAAGCCGGGTGCCGGTCATCGAAACAGGAGAGGGCAACTGCCACGTATATGTGGACGCCGCGGCCGATCTCGCCCGAGCGGAGGAGATCGTCGTCAACGCAAAATGCCAGCGGCCCAGCGTCTGCAATGCGGCCGAAACGCTGCTCGTCCACAGAGACGTGGCATCGGAGTTCCTGCCGAAGGTTGGCGCCCGGCTGGCCGCGATGGGGGTCGAGCTGCGCGGGTGCGATGAAACGCGTCGGCACATGAGCGAGGCGAAGCCGGCCACGGAGGAAGACTGGGCGACGGAATTCCTGTCCCTCGTCCTGGCCGTGAAGGTGGTGGGCGGAGTCGACGAAGCCATCGCCCACATCAACCGATACGGCACGAGGCACTCGGAGGCGATTATCACGCAGAACCTGAACAACGCCCGGCGCTTCACCCGGGAGATCGACGCCGCCGCCGTCTACGTCAACGCCTCCACCCGCTTCACGGACGGCGGGCAGTTCGGCATGGGAGCCGAGATCGGCATCAGCACCCAGAAGCTGCACGCCCGTGGCCCCATGGGGCTGCCCGAGCTTACCAGCTACAAGTTCGTCATCATGGGAGAGGGGCAGATTCGCCCCTGACGTGCTCTCCAATGAAACACGCCGTCGGAATAATGGGCGGAACCTTCGACCCGATTCACGTCGGACATCTCGTCGCGGCCGAAGAAGCGCGCCTCCGCTTCCGGCTCGCCCGGGTCATCTTCGTTCCCAACGGCCGGCCGCCCCACAAGAAGCAGTACGAGGTGACGCCGGCCCAGGCGCGCTACGAAATGGTCGTCCTCGGCACGGCCTCCAACCCGGGCTTCGAGGTCTCCCGCATCGAGCTGGACCGGCCGGGCCCCTCGTACGCAGTGGACACGGTGCGCCAGATCGACGAGCAACTCGGCCCGGACGCGACCCTCCACTTCATCACGGGCGCCGACGCAATGCTCGAGTTCACGACCTGGCATCAACCCGCGCGGCTCGCCGAGATGTGTCAGTTCATCGCCGTCATGCGCCCCGGATACGACGTGCAGCGGCTGGAGAGAGCGTTGGGGCCGGATCTCATGGCACGGACCCGCGTTCTCCGGATTCCGGGTGTGGATATTTCGTCGACCGAACTTCGTCGGCGAGCAGGCTCCGGCGAGTCCCTGCGGTATCTTACGCCAGAGCCGGTTGTGCGCTATATTGAAAGCCGGCATCTCTATGTTAAGATGCATGCACGGTCATCACTGGCGACACCGGGTGGCCCACCAAGCGCGGATCGATCGCAGGTCCCGTCCGCGGAGGTGGACCCGGAGGGAGGGGAGGTGAGAGAAACGTGGCGGTGACCCTTTATGTGGGGAACCTGCCCTGGACCGTCACGGAGGACGAACTGGCTCAAGCCTTCAGCAGAGTCGGACAAGTCGGTGAGGTCCGCATCATCGCGGATCAGACCACAGGACGTTCTCGCGGCTACGGCTTTGTGGAGATTGAGGGCGTGACGCTGGAGGAAGCCATCCAGATGATGGAGGGTGTCGAGGTGGGCGGCCGTCGGCTGACGCTTGGACCCGCCAAACCGCGGCCTCCGCGTCACTAGCGCTTCGTCGTCGGCGACGAGGGCTTGGTCTCGCTAGAAGCTGTTTCATAACCTCAGGGTCACGTCTGTCTCCGCCCCTTGGGGCCTTCTGAGCGGTGCCGGGCGAGGTGCACCCCGTGAGATGTGGGCTGTGAAACAGCCTGTAGAAGCTGTTTCATGACCTCAGGGTCACGTCTGTCGCCGCCCCTTGGGGCCTTCTGGGCGGTGCCGGGCGAGGTGCACCCCGTGAGAGTGGGTTATGAAACAGCCCCTAGTCAGAGCGTCGCTGCTGCCCCGGCGGAGACGGGGCAAGCGGAGACATTACACCGTCTTCGCCCTTTGGCCGCGGCGATTGAGAGAGGCAGAGAAGCAGTCTTGTCGGCTCGGAACTCGGGAGAAGCGGTGACTCGCAGGCGTCTCAGTATTCAGTGGTGGTGGCTCATTTGGGTGGGCGCAGGAGCGTGTGTCTTCCTCTGCGGGGCGCTGTTGGGGGCGGTGTCGGGCGGCGGGTCGGGGCAATCCCACGGGTTCCTCCAACTGCTCGCCCCTGCCTTCGGCGGACGCGACCGCGTCACGATACTCGCGCTCGGAGTGGATAGCTCCCAGGGCAGGGGCCTCGCCGATACCATCATCGCACTGGTCGTATGGCCGAAGGCCGGCGAGATAGCCGCTCTGTCCATACCCCGGGACAGCCGCGTCGTCGTCCCAGGCGTCGGAACTGAACGCATCAACGCCTCCCACGCTTACGGGGGGTTGCCGCTTGCCATGGAGACGGTGGAGATGCTCCTCGGGTTCCCCTTCGACTACTACGTCGAGGTCAATGTTCCAGGCCTTGTCGATCTCGTCGACGCCATCGGCGGCATCGACATCGAGGTCGAGAAACGAATGCACTACCGTGACCGCTCCCAGGATCTCCTGATAGACCTCCAGCCGGGGCGCCAGCATCTCGGGGGAGAGCAGGCGGTTGGGTACGTCAGATTCAGACACGATGCGATGGGCGATCTCGGGCGCATCGAGCGTCAGCGGAAGTTCATCCGCGTGGTCGCCAACGAGCTGCTCTCGCCCCAAAACGTGAGCCGTCTTCCCAAGCTCGCCGATACCTTCGTGGAGACGGTCGACACGAATCTGACGGTTCGCGACATCCTAAGCCTCAAGAGGATCGTCGACCAGGTGGGCCCGGACGCCATCAGGATGGCGACGCTGCCCGGCCATCCTCGGATGATCGCGGGGCAGAGCGTGCTGGCACTGGACTCGCAGGAGGTCCAGCAGGCGGTGGATCGAGTCCTTTGGGGACAGGGGATACGGGTTGTCGTACTGAACGGCACCGGCATCAGCGGCCTGGCGGCGCAAACCGCCCAGTCACTTGAGGAGCACGGATACGAGGTCCTGGAAGTGGGGAACGCAGAGCGCAATACGGCGACGACTCTGATCTTGGACCATCGCGGTCAGACCCGCCGCGCAGAGCGCGTGTCGAGCCTGCTCGGAGGAGGCGTGATATCGGCGGCGCCGGACGGCAGCAATCCGGCGGACGTGACGATCATCCTGGGCGAGGACTTTGGGAGAGCCGGCCGATGAAGGCAAGCAGCAAACGAGAAGACGGGAAGTCTGACCAGCTCCCAGCGAGAGAGAAGGCGTTGCGGGCCCAAACCGCGCTGACCGACAAGCGCGCAGTCGACCCCGTCATGCTTGACATGCGCCAGATCACCCTCATCACCGACTACTTCCTCATCTGCCACGGCACCTCGAGCGTCCACATTCGGGCGCTGGGAGACTCCGTCGTAGAGGCCCTGAAAGAGGCCGGGGAGCGGCCCTACGGCGTGGAGGGGCGGGATGAGGGCCGCTGGGTGCTTCTGGATTACGGAGACGTCATCGTCCACATCTTCGGCGAAGAGGAGCGGGAGTTCTACTCGCTCGAACGACTGTGGAGCGACGCCCCGCAGGTCGCCGACTCCGCACCACATGCCATCTAGCCATGTCTGAACAACCGACATTTGCCGAGATCCAAAACAAGATTCGCGAGCTTCTGGGTCGTGCAACACTCCTCCGCGCCCGGGGGGAACGCCAGAAGGCGCTCGAACTCGTTCAGGAAGCCCTCCGGCTCAACGAGGACAGCTGGGAGGCGCACGAGCTCGTCGGCGATCTCTATCTCGAGCTCGGCAAGGGCACTTGGGCCCTGGAGAGCTATCGCCGCGCCCGCCAGCTCAACCCCTCTCGCGGCGTGCTCGAGGAGAAGATCGGCAAGGCGGCCCTCGCCCAGGCCGCCCGCCAGCAGGCGGCACTGATGTCGGAGGCCCTGCTCGAAGGCATGGCGCGCACTCCCTCCACACCGAGGCGACCGGCGATGGCGGCGCTGTTCTCCCTCGTGATACCCGGGCTCGGCCAGCTCTACAACGGGCAGGTTCTGAAGGCCTTCATCATGGCCCTGCTGTTCGTCATCCTCTTCGGGCTGACGACCATGGTCGTGCTGGGCCAGGTCAGGGCCGCACCCGCCTCTCCCCAGGGCGTTCTCTACACTCCCACTGTCGACCTCGGCGCCGTCCTCTCCGGCGTCTTCAGCGGCATCAATGCCGTCTGGGTGCTCCTCCTGCTGGGGCTCTACATCTACGCCGTCGCCGACGCCGGCCTCACCGCCGGCCGCAGCCTGACCTCCGATGACACGGGCTTGGTGTAACATCGCCGAACGACCTGACTTCGAAACTCTCGCGGAGGCGAGAATGGCATCTGAAGTGTACGCCTGCCGGGGGCAAGGAGAAGAGCGTGCTGGCCGCCGCCAAACCAAGCGCCCTTGACCGCGGCGCGTAGGCCGCCTATAATCTCCCTGCGTGCCCCAGTGGCCAAGTGGATAAGGCACCGGCCTCCGGAGCCGGAATCGCAGGTGGCTAGGCCCGGCTGTAACGGGCCGCCATGGCGGTCGCCGCTGGCGGCGACTTAGCCATTCGAATCGCGCGTTTCCGCGTGAGCGACGAGGGGGAATCCGCGGTGTACTACGTGTACATCCTCCGCAGCATCCCGCGAGGGACGCTCTATGTTGGGACTACCCGCGACGTGGAGAAGCGCCTGCGTCAGCACAACGCGGGCGCCGGCAAGTCCACAGCACCGTACAGGCCCTTCGAACTAGTGCACACAGAGGCGTACGAGACACTATCGGATGCGCGCAAGCGGGAATGGCATCTGAAGTGTACGCCTGCCGGGGGCAAGGAGAAGAGCGTGCTGGCCGCCGCCAAACCAAGCGCCCTTGACCGCGGCGCGTAGGCCGCCTATAATCTCCCTGCGTGCCCCAGTGGCCAAGTGGATAAGGCACCGGCCTCCGGAGCCGGAATCGCAGGTTCGAATCCTGCCTGGGGTACCAGCCGTTGCGAAAGGAGTGTTACGTGCGCTTTCCGGCAGTTGTTTACAAGGAGCCGTCCGGCGGCTACAGCATCGTCTGCCCGTCTCTCCCCGGTTGCCACAGCCAGGGCGAAACCCTCGAAGAGGCACTCACCAACTTGAAGGAAGCGGCCGAGCTGTACATCGAGGTCCTCGAGGAAGACGGTCTGCCCCTCCCCGAGCCCTCCGAGCCGCTTCTCACTTCCATCGACATCGAACGACGTGCCCACGTATCCTGAGCTTCCGCCCGAGAAGATCGTCAGCGCCCTTCAGCGTCTCGGGTTTTACGTTCGCCGCCAGCGCGGCAGCCATCTCATCATGTGACGTGACACTCCGTACGCGCAAACCGTGGTCCCGCACCATCGAACCGTGAAACCCATGATCCTCGCCGAGATCCTTCGCCAGGCCAACGTCACTCTCGAGGATTTCCTGAAGCTCACCTGAACGCTCCTGGGTCGTGCTCTCTTGATCGAACCCCGGCCCGACGCGCGACCACGCACCCCCTGACTCGTCTGACTACCTAAACAACCAATCCGCTCGGTGACCGTAGCCGACTGACCGTCGCCGCGTGTGACTACCCCTTTCCCCCCGGGTACTGTATAATCAGCCTGTACGAACTGCTCCGCCGTATCCCAGCGGGGTAGGAGATAGCACATGAACACAGCCAAGACCGTCTTTCTCATGGTCCTCTTGACCGGCATCTTCATCGTCATCGGCTACGGCCTCGGCGGCGAGGAGGGCATGATCGTCGCCTTCGGCCTCGCCCTCGTCATGAACTTCTTCAGCTACTGGTTCTCCGATAAGATCGTCCTTAAGATGTACCGCGCCCAGGAGGTCGACGAGGCCACCTCACCGACCCTCTACCGCATCGTCCACCGTCTCGCCCAGCGCGCCGGAATGCCCATGCCGAAGGTCTACATCATCCCCCAGGCACAGCCCAATGCCTTCGCCACGGGCCGCAACCCGCAGCACGCCGCCGTCGCCGCCACCCAGGGACTTCTCCAGATCATGGACGAAGAGGAGCTGGAGGGAGTCATCGCCCACGAGCTCTCCCACGTCGGCAACCGCGACATCCTCATCGGCACCATCGCCGCCACCATCGCCGGCGCCATCATGGTCCTCGCGCGCATGGCGCAATTCGCCGCCATCTTCGGCGGGGGCGGCCGCGACAACAACCGCGGTGGCAACCCCATCGGCCTCATCTTCATCGCCATCTTCAGCTCCATCGCCGCCATGCTCATCCAGATGGCCATCTCCCGCTCCCGCGAGTACCAGGCGGACGCCTCCGCCGCCAAGCTCTCCGGCAACCCCCGCGGCCTCGCCCGCGCCCTCAATACCCTTCGCCAGAGCGCGCAGCGAGTCCCCATGCAGGCCAGCCCCGCCACCGCCCACATGTTCATCATCAACCCCTTCAGCGCCAAGGGGCTCACAAAGCTCTTCAGCACCCACCCTCCAGTCGAGGAGCGCATCGCCCGACTCGAACGGCTAACCGACCGCCAGTAACCTTTGGCTGTCACCTGTTGTAGGGCGCGTATCTCGCCGCAGGCGGATAGGGCGGACATTCCCATGCCCGCCGCGAGGCAGTCGCCGTCCGTAGGGGCGCACATCTGTGCGCCCTGCCGTTCCCGTTCCGCCGTTTGCAGGGCGGGACCTTCGTGTCCTGCCCAGGCCGTTCGCAGTTTCCCGTGGGGCAGGAGCTGGCCTCCTGCCCAGGCCGTTCGCAGTTTCCCGTGGGGCAGGAGCCTTGGCCGCCTCCGGCGGCGTGTCTCCTGCCCCTCGAATCCAGTCATCGTACCTTACCGCGGATGTTCGGCAGGAGCTCGCCTCCTGCCACCCGAACACCGTAACACATAATGCCCACCACTCGCTCAGTCAAGGTCGGCCCCATCCAGATCGGCGGCGGCGCCCCCATCACCGTCCAGTCCATGACGTCCACCGACACCCGCGACGTCGCCGCCACCGTCGCCCAGATCCGCGCCATAGAGGACGCCGGCTGCGACCTCATCCGCCTCGCCGTCCCGGACATGGAGGCGGCCGAGGCCCTCGGCCCCATCAAGTCCCGGATCTCCATCCCCCTCATCGCCGACATCCACTTCGACTACCGGCTCGCCCTCGCCGCGGCCCAGCAGGGCGTGGACAAGCTCCGCATCAACCCCGGCAACCTCGCCCAGCCCGATCACGTGGAGGCGGTGGCGGCGGCGGCGAAAGAGCGCGGCATCCCCATCCGCATCGGCGTCAACTCCGGCTCGGTCCCCGAGAAGATTCGCACCCGGCACGAGAGAGACGGCGACGCACAGGAGCAGCTCGCCGCCGCCATGGTCGAGACCGCGCTCGGCCACGCCGAGCTCCTGGAGCGCCTCGACTTCACGGACATCGTCGTCTCCCTCAAGGCCTTCGACCTGCGGGCCACCTGGCTCGCCAATCGGCTGTTTCGCGAGGTCCGCGACTACCCCCTCCACCTCGGCATAACCGAGGCCGGCCTCCCTCCCTCCGGCATCGCCCGCTCCGCCATCGGAATCGCCGCGCTCCTTCGCGAAGGTATCGGCGAGACGATTCGCGTCTCCCTCACCGGCGATCCGGTCCTCCAGGTTCGCATCGGCCGCGAGATCCTCTCCTCCCTGGAGCTCGGCGGCGCCGGCATCACCCTCGTCACCTGTCCCACCTGCGGCCGCTGCGAGCTCGACCTCGCCGCGCTCGCCCACTCCGTAGAGGACAAGCTCCGCCCCATCGACCGCGACCTCCGCCGGGAGCGACGCTCCCTTCGCGTCGCCGTCATGGGCTGTGTCGTCAACGGCCCCGGCGAGGCGCGCGAGGCCGACGTCGGCGTCGCTGGAGGCGCGAGCCGAGGTGTGGTATTCGTTCAAGGCAAGCCGGTCGGCACGTTCCCCGAGGGCAAGCTCGCGGACGCCCTCGTCGACGCCGTCCAGGATTTCCTGAAGCACGACTGACCGACCCGGAGGAGATCGCACCATGCCCGCTCGCCAGAAGCCCACACTCGTCGAGATCATGATCATGGTGGCTATCCTCGGCATTCTCGCCGCCATCGTCCTCCCCGGATTGGAGCAGGCGAAGCGGCGCGCTCAGTCCGGCGGCCGGCCGATGGCGCCCAGCAGTCCCATGGCCGACCAGCCCAGCGCCTTGGACGGCCAGCTCAACACGATCGAAGTCTCCGAACTCTCCCAGAACACCCAGCAGCCTCGTCCCGAGCAGTACGTCGGAGTCGTCGTCGGCGCCATCCCCATCGTCATCTCGGTGCTGGTCGTCTGGTTCATCCTGAACCGCCTCCGCCGGCAGATGTCCCGCCGTGCTTAGCCGAACCTTCATCCATATTGCCGGCATCGGCCCCGTCACCGAACGCCGCATCTGGGAGCGCGGCTGCCACTCCTGGGAGGACTTCCTCCGCCACCCCTCCGCCGCCGGCCTTTCCGCCCAGAAGACCGACCGCGTCGCAGAAACCATCACGACCTCGCTCGACCATCTCCGGCGCGGGAATCATCGCTACTTCTCGCAAGCCCTGGCCTCGCGGGAGCACTGGCGCGCCTACCCCGACTTCCGCCACCGCATCGCCTATCTCGACATCGAGACCACCGGCATGAGCGAGGACGACGCGGTCACGATCATCGGCGTGTACGACGGCCGCGACGTCAGGATCTACACCCACGGCGAAGACCTCCAGGAGTTCGCCCACGACATCGGGCAGTACAGCCTCCTCGTCACCTTCTTCGGCTCCTGCTTCGATCTCCCGTTCCTCCGCCGCCGCTTCCCCCAGCTCCCCTTCGACCAGCTCCACATCGACCTCTGCTGGGCGCTCCGCCGCCTCGGGCTCACCGGCGGCCTCAAGCACATCGAGCGCCAACTCGGCATCCCTCGCAGCCCCGAAACCGAAGGCCTCGACGGCTGGGACGCCGTCCGCCTCTGGCGCGAATGGCAGCGCGGCAGCCGCCAATCCCTCGACCTCCTCAAAGCCTACAACCGAGAGGACATCGTCAACCTCGAACGCCTCATGCACCACGCCTACGACCACCTCCGCACCAAAACCGGCATCCCCTGACCGATCCCCACCGGTGGCTAGGCCCCGAAGGGGCCGCCATCCCGGCCCGAAGGGCTTAGGGACCGTTTGCCGTTTTGTAGGGCGGGCGTGCCTACGCCCGCCGGCCGTCCATCCCTTCCGCGAACGCTCCCCGGCGGTCTCAGGCCGTGGGGAGGGGGAAGAATCGAGGGGGGAGGGTGTCCCTCCCCCCTCGAAGGGCATTCACCCTACCGCAATGCTCATCTCAGGTAGGGCGGGCGTACCCACGCCCG
>Ga0307377_10001313_pt1 | contig 32128 bp, 60 predicted proteins | sample TR3MG_FD_202535 | JGI IMG/M metagenome (GOLD analysis project Ga0307377, IMG submission 202535) | Soil microbial communities from Risofladan, Vaasa, Finland - TR-3 | ecosystem: Environmental > Terrestrial > Soil > Coastal area > Acid sulfate soil | place: Finland: Risofladan, Vaasa | collected... | reverse complement strand
CCATGTCATAGTTTTCAGGGGCTTGAATGAAGATGGTACTCTTGCATTGCCGAGAGGGGCTTTTAAATCATATTTAACCCGCTCCCCAGAAAATGACATCGAGGTAAAATCATGACAGAATATCAACGCGCAATAATAATGGCACTACTCGATTGCCCCGACCTTAATCATGATGAACTGGATGATATCACGATTGACGCGCTGCATAATGTTAAATTGATGATGGAGGTTTGAGGATGAAAAAAGGCGATAAAGTTATTGATACCATAGACGGTGAGCAAAGAATTTTTCAAGGGTGGTCTACATTTTACGAGGGTAAATGTGGTGACACAACGAAAAAACTTGCAATACTTTCAGATAATTGGGGCGAGGAATTTTATATGATAGCTCGTGAATTTATTAGTGAAATTAATTTAAAATAGCGCTTGCGTTATGCGACATAGTGCCGTAGTATACTTACATAAGCAATGGCGATTGAGCCGACGATGAAAAGGAAAATACAATGACTACATTGCAAAAATCAAACTTAATTCAATCAATCGTTCAAAACCTAAAAGCACAAGCACAATTAAATAATGATTGTTCTTTTTGTGTGGGAGATACATTTTTTTCTCTTGCGTTTAAAACTGATGAGGAAATTAAAAAAATAGCTAAACTGGCGGGGGTGTAATGGATAATAATTATTTTTATGAATGTAAGAATTGCGGCGCACGGTCAATATACCCCGTATGGCAAAGCAGCTTTACAAAAACATGTTGCAATAAAAGAGAAGTCGAAAGAAAAGAATATAAAAATATGGGTGGTGAATCGTAAGATTAAAGCGTGATGCAGGGTAGCCAATAGCGCACGGTTACGTTAAGTCCCTGCCACCACCCGCCACAAATATAGGACACCCAATGAACAACCAACAATTCAAAACCCTACGCCTATCACTAAACCTAACACAACGCGGTATGGCTAAGGCGATGGGCGGCATTAACTACAGGACTGTACAACGCTTTGAAAGCGGTGAACAGTCTATTGAGCGCATGGCGTTGAAGCTGTGCGAATATATGGAAAAATATGGAGAATTAAAATGAGTGATATTATTAAACATATTGGTGATGCCTCAAATGTTTTAGGCAATGATTACATACTTATAGATGGTTGTGATGGTAAAGAGGTTGATAGGGCTAGGGATATAGCTATAGCAGCACTCACCGTCCTGCAAAAGATAGCAAGCGGTGATGATTGGTTTAATATTGAGACTGCGCCAAGGGATGGTACTTGGTTCTTAACAGCTAATGACACCAATGAATATTTTGATGTAACTAAATATTCAATCCTGTATGAAGGAGACACAGGTAGTTGGTGGACAACTAAAGGTATGATTATACACCCATACAGATGGAAACACATAGACGGTGAAAAACATATCAAAATGATGATGGAAAGGGAGTTAAACAAATGAAAACATATGAAGTATTAATTGAGAAAACAGCGACAATACAGGTCGAAGCAAAAAACGAGCATGAAGCATATCTTGCGGCTAATGATATTTTAGAAGGCCGTGAAGGTTATTCAGAATATGCGCAAGATGGATGGGAAGTTGTTCTTGAAAATATTGAGGAGATTAAATCATGAAAAACTACACACACGCGCAAGTTTGCAAAGAATACAACAGGGTTAAAAACACGGTTACCGATACAATTCACCACCAACAGATGCGATTGGCATTTGAGAGCAACCCTAACTATAGGGCTGTGCAGATGAATAAGGGCAACGGAAACATACGCGAGTTTCTTAACTGGTTTGTACTGCCGTCTATTTTCAGTGTGATTGTTGCTTATTTTTTAGCGGCGTTAATTTAATTTTGTTGTTGACTATGTGATATTATTGCGATATCGTTATAATATAAACAAAGGGAAAACGTTATGGACTTACACGCAGAAATACTAAAACTTAAACTAGCAGCAAATGAGCTTTTTGATAATCACGAAGATGAGTTATCCGAAACAAAATTTGGTGGTGAACTTGCCTATGACAAGGTTACAGATATTCTCAATTTGTGCAAAGAATTAGAATATATTTACGATTACGCTAAGGATGAGAGCCAAAGTCGCGGTAAACCTCTAGTGCCTCATTACGGTACTATGAGTAAATCACAGCAGGGGGTTAGATGATGCGTATATTTGACTTAATAACAGGATACACAAGAGATTATCGAAGCAACGTTACGTTTTACGATATGACAGGTGAGGAAGATTTTAACAATTTACTGGAGAGATATTATGATTGAGTTTTGGATTGTATTTTTAGTGGTTTACGGCGTTATTTTAACTGTTGCTTATATCCATGAGGCCAAGGATTGTGCGCGCAAAGATATAGCGTTCGATGATATGAATAATTTATGGCAGGATGAGTGCATAAATTTTATTAATAAAATCGGTAAACTCAATAAGGAACTCAACAAATACAAGCGCCCCCGTGATCCTGTGACTGGTCAGTTTGCTAAGGTGAAGAAATGATAATAGTAGATTACGGAAATGAGGTTGCCATGATTTGGAGGATGATTAATTAAATGGGCGGCGGCGTGGATGGACACGCACTTTCATGGGACAACGTAGACATGTATAATACAACACCATGGTCGCGGATAAGGTGTATTGACGAATGCAGCAGGTATCAAGCCCTGCCCGCCCTTTTAATTAATCGGAGACAGAAGATGAATAAGGATGATATTAACGAAAAGATTAAAAAATTACCTAAATGGGCGCAAATGGAATTTAAAAGATTAGAGCGAGATATTAATCGCCTTGAAAATCGCTTAGAACTTGCCAATAATGAAGTAAATAAACCTGCTTTTTACGTTTACGATATTTTAGACAGTGACGAAAAACATTGGTTTACAGATCGTTGCATAGCTAGGTTTCCCGTTGGTTCAGACAGGTTATTAAGTCATATCGATATTTCGTTAAGAGATGGGAATTTGCTAATACATTCAAGTGGCGATGAGTTGATAATAAAACCACACGCGTCAAATTCAATTACTTTAATGATGAAGGATTTTAGTTGATGAAAACACTAATCGAAAAACTTAAAGAACTTGACGCTGCGACAACATGGCAACCGATTGAGACTGCGCCGAGGGATGGGACAAAGGTGTATGGCAGGGAAAACGAAGAAATATTTAAGTGCCACTACGGAGAATATTATAGGGGGCAATTTGTGTGGTTTACTGGAAAAAATAATTGTGACATGAACTCAACACCAATTTGCAAGAAACCAACCCACTGGAAGCCTATTTCAGACGATAACCACAGCGCAACAATCAAGGCCGCAATCGCCGAACTGGAAAAACAAGCTCGGGATATTGAGATTCTTCGTGGGGCTTTAAAACTTGCAGAGGATCATGACAAAGCCAGTTTTAATTTTACAGGTGGTGAAAAAGCTGAAAGAGCATCAAAACGTGGAGTTAGCAGGAAACGAAAACTCGCCCTAGAACAAACAGGAGAAGAAAATGCCCCTATGTGATGAAATGTGTAATAAGTGCGGGACAACGGACGGTGTTTGTATGGTCACGAAACTCTGTGATAAATGCAAAGAAAATGATGAAGAATTGAAACCATGCCCGTTTTGTGGCTCTAGATTCCTATGGGACTCTGATGAAGAATATATTGAATATCCGTTTAATGATAAACTTCATCTTGTGCATATTGAATATCCGTTTAATGATGAATTTAATCTTGTGCATTATGATGGTGGTTTTACGTTAGTTGCGAAGATGAACACCCGCGTTACCTCTCAAAAACAGCCTGAAACCACAGACAAGGAGGTTTGTGTCTCGGATGGTGGGAGCAAGGCGCTTGATGCTTTGGATAGAATAAGCCCTTTGATACACGCTGATCCCCACGATAATGTGAAACGTAAGACTGTATCGGACGATTTAATAATTATACGCCAATATTTACAGCAAGCCGAGCGAGAGCAAGAGCCTGTTGATGTTGAAGATATTAAGAGAGAATGTTTAGACGATATTTGCAAAGGCCGTAACATTACAGAAAAAAATGTCGTTTACGATATAATAAGTGAAGCGGTTAATTTGATGAACGCTCAAGGCTACTTCACCCAGAGCGCGGAGAAGGATGCGGCTATTCGGGATTTGGTAGGAATAGTCAAAAGGCAACAACGGCAACTTAAAAATTCAGGGTTCACAGCAACGTTGCTACAACAAGATACTACCGCAACCCTAAAAACCCACGCCACAGCAATCGAAAGGAATAAGTGATGAGTAAACTTTTAGATGAAATACGAGAAAAAGACGGTGGTTATGCATTGGCGAATATTGGAGCCGATTACGGTATGTGTGGTGATGATCCGTATGATTTTATGTGTGACCTTGAAAAAGCGTATCAATTTAATTTAAAGGCGGATGATAATGTGGAAGCGATAAAAGTATTAGAGAGTGTAAGTATATGTATTAATCTTGAAGCGGTACACGATGCGATTGATAAAGCTATCGATATTCTTAAACCCCACGCCGCAGCAATCGAAGCGGCTGAGAAGGGTGGTGCGTGATGGCTGTATGCGGTGTTTGTAAAGGAACTCAAAACCTAGTTTCGTTCAAATTTGGTATTGAGTATTTTGATTGCCCCGCCTGTTTAAAATGGGGTTTTCGTGACAAGAAAAAAGAAGAAAAGAAAACATACAAAGAGCTGGAAAAACTGCAATGACCCCCGACCAGAAAAAAGAACGTGAAGAGCTGATTGAGGCTTTGAAAGAATTCGATGTTTCAAAGGAAGTGGAGAAATTTCCTAATTTTGGTGTTTCGGCTACTATTGAAGAAATTCATGAGCTTTGGACTTACTCGAAATCCTACGCCGACCACTACGAAGAAATCCAAGCCCTTAAATCAGGGGAATGGGTGTTAATGCCGATTGAGTCTACGGAAGAAATGGCAGATGCGGCGGCTATTAGACCAGATGCTAATGTAAAATCAGATACAAACCTTATTTTTTACGGTGGTATTTTAAAAGCCATGGTAGCCGCAAGACCAAACGTGAAGGAGAATGACGATGAGTAATAACGATGTTTTAAGAAACGCAACATATTTTTATTCAAAAGCTATATTAGACCAAATTTTAGATGACCTTAAAGATGTTGCCAAGGAAAAGGGCTACGCTCTTGCCGTGCATGGTTCATTAAAAAAAGATATAGATTTAGTTGCAATACCTTGGGTTAATTACCCTGTGAACCAAGATGATTTAGCCAACGCTTTATTGCAAAAACTAAATGATATATTTGGTGCAGCGTGTTTTGCGGGTGATGTAGGTTTAAAACCGCACGGGCGCAAGGCATATACGATAGTGACCAAGGGGGCTAATGTATATTTTGACCTAAGTGTTGTACCATCATTACTTGATGACGGATTAGATAATCTACACCCAGACACAAAACGAAGCATTATGGCGTATACGGAGATTAAAGGAGAAGATAATGAGTAAGTACAAACTAGCACTGATTGAGTTAACAGCCGAAAACGGCATGAAGAAAAAGTTATCTGGAGAATACCACGAGCTTTTTGGATTTACTAACGATGATGGTTGCGAGGAGTTTATCAAAATCCCAGTGTCGTGGTCAAACATTAAGGAAATATACAATGATGCCACAGACGAATGTCCAACCGTTGAAATGGTGGATGTTCACGATTTGAAACAAGTAATATCAAATGCTGTTTATAATTACGAACAGGTAGCAAATAGAAAAACATCGATACATGAATACATTTATACAAGTGTTGATGATTACCTAACCCAAAACGGGTATAAAATTATAAAGGAGTGTGAGTGATGAGTGATAAAATACAGAATGCGATTGATGCAACGGACTTTCAAAGGATTGACCATGTTGACGGGAGTATTTCTTACCAAAGCCATTCTGATATTGATCTATATGATGATACGGTAGAGACGATAAATAACCCTACTTTCATAACAATAGAGGGTGTGAAAGCTAAAGGAATTTCAGAAACCATCAAAGCCGCCCTAGAAATAGCCCAAGCGGTTAAGGATGATGACTGGCAACCGATTGAGACTGCGCCGAAGAACACACCAATTTTAATACTCCCGATAATAGGGATGGGCTTTGTAGGTGATGTTTGGGATTGTTCAATGCGTAGCGATATAGACCAAGATTTATTGGTTCGCCATCGTTTGCAAAACGGCATGATATTTTCTATGACAATCGATCAAACCGAGGGGTGGAAACCAATCGAAAGCAAAGCTGCTGCGCTTTTGAAAGAAAGGGGACTGTGATGCGAGAAACAGAAATTATATACCTATCAACAGAGCAAAAAGAGAAGCTAACCAAGATTGGTGATATTTTAGGACGTAGTGTTTATGACCTTGCATCATGTTCTATTGACGAGGCTATTTTAAACTTTGAACGCGACAACGGGGAGTTAAGATGAAAACCCACGAAAAACTACTAAACCTCCTTGAAAACGGCGGGGACGATGCGGAATTTAATGCTCGGTTCTGGTGTTGGTTGAATGGGTATCATCCAGATTGTGATATTGTTGATGATGGTGGGTATTTTATATCAAAACTATGGGAAGATGAGCTAAATCGCTATAGCAATATAATACCTAAATACCTAACATCCCTTGACGCTTGCAAGGCGGTTATGGATGAGTATTTGGAGGGGTGGTGTTTAGAAAAGCTTACCGAAAACAAAAAAGGCTGGTTGTGTGCTTTTCGTAAAACTGATGGGTTGTTGGTGAATAACTTATGGTTACCAACCGAACAACGCGCACGCCTTCACGCTATGATCCAAGCCATCGCACATGAGAGAGGTGAAGCATGACAAAAACTAAGTTCGGGATAGTTATGACGTTGGAGCGTGCAGTTGAAATCATGGACTGTTTACCGTGTATTGCTTACGTTTTCTACAGTTGTGACGAAAGAAGATTGGCGTTTGAAATGATATTAGATAGCGCAAAAGACGTGGTTAATTTTACCGATAAACAAGATTTTAACAATGTATTGGAGTTTAAAAAATGACAGGTCAATGCAAAACATGTGGGCAAGCAACAAGTAACTGCTACCCCGATGACGGGCGGTTCGGAATGTGCAAATGTGAGGTGGTCAAAATATTACAGCAAAGTGTTTATCCACCAGATCCGTTCGCAACATATTCTCATTCTGAATTAAAGCAGGTTGAGGGCGATGAAAATGTAGATAGATTAATGAGAAAGGAAACAAAATGACAATATGGACACAAGAAAAAATAGATAAAATGGTATCGATCAAAGACAACCATTCAATGCAAGAAATAGCAGATATTATCGGAGCAACAAAAAACGCTGTTATCGGTAAGATGAACAGGATGCGGCGTAAAGGCTTACTACCACCCGTAAATAGGGAAGTAAAGCCCAGTGCGGTGGATGCGATAAAAATAGAAGCCGCCATAGGATTTAAGCCCGCAAAGGTCACCACAAGCCCTAAAATCAAGATTAAACCTAAGTATATAAGTCCTAAAATCAAATCTAAGTCTGTGGTGTTCAAAGATGATAAAATAGGCAAATACAAACTTGATGAATTAACATCTAAACAATGCAAGTTTCCTCATGGCGACACACGCGCCCATGATTTTGGTTTTTGTGGTGCGGATATTGAGCGCGGTTCATATTGCAAAGAGCATTATATTAAATGCCATGTGAAAAATAAGGATCATATAAAGTGCGATAAACCTATTGACAGGAATTGGTGAAGTGTGTAGGTTTAATTTATCGCCCCCATGCTCTAACATTGGAACGATCGGTTTAAAACCAAGTAAAATTCAGACACATCTCTCATGCGTCAACATGAGAGCTTAGATTTTTAAAATAGAAATGTTGAAATTATCATAAATATCGAATTAACCCGCCACGCCTATCCACGGAAGCGAAACATTGGCGGGTTTCTTTTATCTGCATTCAGGATTCACAGGATTATCAGAACAAAGGCAATCATACACACGCAAGCCCTCAATGGTCAAATGAGCAGGGTCGGTTATTACGCAATAGTTATTTGCGATACCTGTCGTGCAGCTCATCATCATAAGTGCTGTCATGCTTAACAGTATTTGATTTTTTAACCGCGTCATTCGTGCCTTCTGCATTTTCAAGCCTCTCATCATTGCGTCCATATCGATAAAACAAATAACGACCGCCAATAAATATGGCAGCCGCTAAAATCGCAAGTAATCCGTAGACGTATATCATTCAGATTTAAACGCAGGTGTTGATGTTATAGCGCGTAAAATAAACATTACAACACCAATACCAGACACAACATAGCCCGCGATATCTGCGTCAAGAAATTGCGTAAAGTCAAAGCTTTCTAGCGCTCCGAAAATAGCGATAAACAACGCCACAACAAAAGTTTTCCATCCATTTAACATATTTTAATTCTCCTTTATTAAAAACAATCAGTAATTTCAATCATAAATTCGCTCGGTAGTATTCTACGCAATTCCGTTAACGCGGGTTTAGATGACAGTATAGCACGTTTATCACCTAATACGCCAAACTTTTGACCTACAAGAATGCACCCTTCTGTATCATACTCTGTATTTCCTGCATGGATAAGAATAGCCGTTCTATTGGGAACATTCTCAAGCCGCCAAACCTCTTTGTATTTCGTGCCATTGTGCTGCACTACTCGATAAACACCTTCTGGGATACATGAAATATTACGTTGATTATTTAACCAACTTTCTTCCAATGTCACACATAACGGGAAATCATTTTCATCAAGGAACACACCAAATACACCATCCATTGTGTCTGAAACGCGCTTTAATTTAAACATTAATCAACCTTCTTGCTTGGTTTGACATATTCGACATAAACATCATTTTCAATTTTTGAGAGCCGCTTCTCATGGTATGTCTGATTTATCTTCATAGCCGCAATTTCTGCAACAACGGGAGATATCATGACATGAAAATCATTTTTTGAAAACCGCGGCTCGGAAGTAAACACGTCTACTTTTTTCTGCAAGCTGTTCATTGATTGCTGCAACAGGGCTATGCTTGTAGCTTGCTGTGAAACACTAAGACCAACCCAACCAATTAAACCAGCTACAATACCAGTTAAGATAGTTTGGGCGTGGCGCTCGATAACAGATGTTTTTTCGTTTCCCATTATCGTAGCGTCTTTCTTTCGTTTAACCAATCTTTTGTGTTCTGCGATAATCCAGCGCCATTTTCGATGTTATCCACTATTTCTTCAAGTTTACGAGCTAAAACAGCGCTGGTTTCGGTTTCCGCCATCACGACACTAAAATCAGGCGTGTGCGGTATCCACTTTGATCCGTCCCATGTATCATTTCCATGATCTGGCGGAGTATCGACTTTAACAGAACCCTTTGGCGGCTTTGCACCATCAAAACCACCAAGATATAAACCGTCTTTGTCTACAAAATATTCAGTCATTACGCGTACGCCTTTACTATTAAATTCCAGTTTGTGTTTGTTAAATCAACAGTATTACCAGTTGCTTTGTCAAGGACAGACATTGTAGCGGCTGCGCTACCATATCGTATATTTAAGTTGGTGGCATCAGGAACAACTAAAACCCCACGCGATGAAGACCCTAAGCCAGATGCATGGTTGTTTATCAAAACCTCATCATCTACAGCATAATTGGCTTGCGTTGATAAGCATTTTAAATAAAGCTGTATTATTTTTGGCGCAGATGATAATCCATGTGCAAGAGTTAGTGACCCCGCAGCTGTAATAGTTTGACCAGCGCTTTCGTATTCTTCGGAAATAATTGGCGCGGTATTGATATCAACCAAATCCGACAAATCACCAAGATACTTCCAATTAGCGTTATCCACCGCAGAAGGCAGGGCGTTCCCAGTATTCGAATTGATAATTGACCCATACAACTCATATGTGCCAGATTTTTTTACAATAGAATTTGTGTGATACTCTGTTCCAGCGTCATATTCCGCGATACCCTCTTGCAACAAATAGCCGATTTGGCGTGTTGCAACAAAATGAATACCGTTAAAATCCTGAAACGTTGGTATTTCCGTACCAGACAACGCAGCCGCCGCCCAACCAGTTTCCCATGCGAAGGTTTGGATATTATCGGGATCAGTGTCATACACAGGCAATCCCGCAGCAGGTGATCCATATTCAACGATACCAGTTGCGCCCGCGCTCGATCCGAATACCTTCTGTGTTTTTCTTGTAATTTTAGCCATTTATAAAACTCCGTTGCTATAATATATCAGTATTTGCGTTCAAAAATCTACCATCTTTTTTTTCTGCTGGTAAAACAGCCCCACCAACCAACAATTCACCCATGCCATCGGTTAAAATATTACCCATGCCATCTGTCAAAAATTCTTGATAATCATTAAACGTGGTTGCATCGTTGAACCCGATAACATAATCGCCCACCTTGCCGATATCAGTGGCATCAGCAAAACCAAAAAACTTATTCCCATCAATAACCTGCAAACCAACGGCGGCGGGGCGTGGTAAAACTTCTTTTTGTATGGCGGCTTGTATTAACTCACTCGCGTTCTCACCGATAAAATACGTCATAGTCATGTCATAGTTATCAGTCATGATGATATCGTTTCCGAAAAACTGAAATAACGATGAAGATATGCTGTTCGTGTCATGTGTTGAGTGGTTTTGAATAATACGTAATTTTATCAGTGTTCTATACGCGCTATCATTCAGGCGTAGCTTATTTGAAACAACATCAAATGCATCTAAAAACAAACCTTCTTTATCAGGCGCGGCGGCATCATCAAAACCAATAATATTCGCAGATGTTCCGCCCAAATCAGCCGCATCAGCAAATCCGAAATAATCATCCGTAAGCTCATAGTTAAAATAAAACCTATCGATATCCGCGTATTTACCAAGGACATCCAGTTGAACACCAACCGCCGTATCTATATTATACCCGTTCAAAACATCGGTATATATATCATCCGCCATCAATTCAGATATGATCGCGTCAATCGTGGCACGTGCGTTTGGTTTGTTGTGATATTGAATAATCAACAAATTAACGTAGTAATCTATGATTTCGGTTAACTGCGACATCAAAGCTCCGTGATTGTTATGCGGGTTGTATCTACGACAAACTGATTATCTTTTGCGCTCGTTTCAAGGTAATCAACCCACGCAATTCCATCGTCTGAAACCTCCATATTAACAGGAACACCGCCGCCGCCATTGTTTGTAATCGCAGTTAGCGCAACCCCAGTCAAACTAGACGTTTCCGCAAAATCACCAATACCATAATTCAGGGCGGTAACCATGCTTGATTTTATTGCAGCCTGATCGAAAACCGCGCTTGTAGACGTTTTTTGAATATCGAAACGAATATATAAATCTTCGGCTGTGGGGCGGTCAAACTTCGCAGTAAACACCGACCCAGTGTCAGTGTCTATATTTACAGATACAGCGCCCTTCATTCCAGAGCCAGCCGTTTTACGTGAAAATATAACCTGTGCAATATCAGTATTCGCACCAGCTTCAACAATACACCATATGCTGTGTGCGGGTATTCCATCCGCATCCGTTGCGTTTGTGATGTTTTCATATACCTTAACACCAGTAACACCGTCAATATTTAACAGAGCGGCTTCAATCCCGTTCAGGTATCCTGTAGATGCAATCGCAACGCTTCGTTGCCTACGAATACGCAATTCACTGTCAGTTTCTTCATTTTGGCCAGTTTCAAGAACACCACTTGAGTTTGTCACAGAAACAACACCCAAAACAATTGTAACGAAGTTTTCAATAGTCCCCACCGTGGCGGATACCTCGCCAACCGTACGCGCTCTAAAATTACGTGTATAAGAACCAACGGTCAAAACAGCCGTATCAATTAAAATCCATTCATTTCCCGCATCATCCGCTATTGTATAGCCCACGCCGTCAGGATTATCAAAGTCACCATCAAGCCCCGATAACGTCACAGTGCGATCAACCACAATATCAATCGGCTGCACTGTATATGTACCGCCTTGACGTTCTATGTTATTGAGCGCAACACGTTGATCTAACGTAACACCAACGGCTTGGTCAGGGTCAAACCCTGAATTAATACTCGCAATATACTCCCTAATATCCCGCGACATTTGCGTAACAATACCGATTATCTGCCCATCAGGTGAGTTTTGATCAACGTTTATATCGTTGCCGTAGATATCCTGAAAATCAGCAACCAAGTCCGCGCGGATTTCAGTTGATGTTTTTATTTGTAAGCCGTCGGCATCAAAAATATCAGGCATATGTTAAAACTCCAAATTCAGGGTATCAGTAAATTCTTGGCTGTAAATCGTTAAAACAGAATAATCAGCCACGAACGCCCTATCGTTAAGTATTGTATCAAATTCTTTTATTGAGGTCACGCCCTCACTTTGTAGAATTATACGGCGCAAATCCAACTCGAGCAATAAACGTTGATTTTTGCTACCAATGCGATTTATCCAGTCGATGCCCGCCGATTGATCGAAAAAACAATCATTAACCCAAGACTGTATGCGCGTTTTAATATTTAGGCCAATAGCTGTGTTTCTGCTAGTGAAATTCTGCTTTCCACTTCCAAACGTCCAATCGTTATCACTTGTTAAGTTTCTAAATATCATTAGGCTCATCCGTATTTCCACCACCAACAAGAACGCCGCCATGCGTATGAGTATTGTGGTTTATTTGCTTACCATCAAAGTCAGTCGATAATACACCATTTATATCAACATTTCCATTCATCGTTATATTTCCGTTCATGGTTATGCCATCATCGGTTAAATCAACACTTGCATTTTCGGAATAAAATATACGTATCCCATCCGCAAGATAATTAGGGATTGGATTAATCAACGGGCGGATACCAACCAAACAAATAGCGTCTGAAATATCGTGAGTACGTGAAACTGTAGGGGCTTGCCCGTCACCAGAATTTAGCCAGTTGTCAATTTGCCTATCAGCAAAAAATATAATACAGCTATCACCCGACTGTATCGGCATACTCATAAACGCATCGCCGCCGAATAGTGATATAACGGGGCATTCAAGCAATAACGGGTATTCTCTTACCTCACGCGTATCATCATCATTGATTTTCGTTACTTGCTTCATGGCGATTTTAACCGTTGCAAGCTGTGTTGACGTGCTAAATGATTGGATTGTTCCGATTTGAACGCAGTTGATCTTCACCGACAAATCACGTTTTGCAGCTTCTAAAACCCTGTTTAAATCAGGGGGGACAATGGTATTAAAACTATCAGCCATTTACCACCTCAAAACGGTTATTTCCAACGAATAATTGTAGCATAGTTCGGCAATTTCCGCCAACGGCTTCTGATATAACTCCCTCATGATTTATGCCGACAACCTTATATTGACCATTATAAATTGGAAGAACTCCGCTTTCCAATTCCACCCTTTGCCCGATATCTATGCGCGGCTCAAACAGGGTAGACGTTGTTAAATACGCATCATCACGGCGGGGTGTTTCGAGTAATCCTGTTTGAGCATTAATAACAAAAACCTGATTTTCCGTTGTTTCGTAACGCTTAAGAACGTAAACGCGGTTATTATCAACAAAAACCTGATTATCGCTGTATTTTCGAATTAAATCATATGTGTTTCCGTTCAAAACAGTAGGACGTTGCAGCACATCAGAAAAATCACCAACTGCGCCGCGTGTGAGCGTAGGGAATTGACCAATTAAAAACTCGATAACATCGCCAACGGTATTCCCGCCGTCAATCGTGGTGAACGTTTGAGTTTCGTTCATGTCAAATTTACCAGAATAAGCAGATATTTTTGTTACAATATCTACGCCCTCACGTGCGCTTGATGCCTCTGATATCGTGCCGTCAAACATAAGTGATAGCGTGTCATAACCGCCCTCGAAACGAATTGTGCGCCCTGATATATTAAACCTGTCTTGGAATATACGGTCACGCGCGGATTTTCCAAGGTTATAAATATCAATATCAAGTGTATTAAAACTATCTAATATAGATCGCTGCACGTTAAAACGCACAGTAAGTGGCATGGTCACAATTATTGGCTCACCTCCATCAAGCGGATCGATTACAATCCTATAACTGCGCCCAAACTTATTACTCATGAGTAATAAAACTCCTCGGTTTCCTCGATATCGTCCGCGTCCATGAGATATAAAAACGCGCTTTGGTCGGTGAAGTCTCCAATAAAATACGGATCAAGCCCCGAAACTGTGACGCAATTAATACCAAAATCTATATTATTTCTGTATTTCCGCAAGATATTAGGAGAATTAACAACACGCACCCCGTTTAGGATAAATCCAGTTTCATCCGATACATCCATAAACCATGCTTCTTGCGTTGGTAGATAACTCAAGGTTAGTGTGATACGTTGACCCGCGTTTCCTGTCAAAAATAATTGCTGGTATGTTGCGTCTGATATCTTATCTATATATTTCATATCGAGTACGGATTCCTTCCTATCGCAGCTTCACGCGCCCTACGCGCAGCCAAGTGTTGTGATAACGGATCACTTGCATTATCAGGATTAACGGTTAGCCCCTCAACATTTCCGATTGTTGTTAAGTCCTCGTATTGAGGCTGCGCCCTGCCTTGGTATATATCTTCGGGGCTTGCGTCCGCCGCTATATATTTTGAGTTCTTAACATCCGTTTGCAGCATTTGCGTGGTTCTTATTTCTTTCAGGGTTATTGAAAAATCGCTAATATATTTACTATCTTCTCCCTGTCTTGCGGTCACAGTTTCAATCGCCATACGGTTCATAAACTCAAACGGCGTTTGAACACTCACAAGATATTTACCTTCCATGAGCGCCTTGAAATACATGTACGCTTGCTCTTGCTTTGACGATGGCGGTAATAGATTTTTTGTAAACGCGTAATAATCAGTGATTTTGTTTATATCAGTCAATTCTAATTCGGATAAATCAAGATTATCATTTTTCACGGTGTTAACAATCTGCGATGCAGCGCTTGATAGCACTGGCAGAAATGGCGTTAATGTTGTGAGTTTTTGAGTAATACGCGCAATCGGTTGACCACCCCTATCATCTCCTTGATAAACCACCTCGCCAACATAGCCCTTTAGTGTCAGGGCTTTTGGGCGTATCGCAATATGATCTTGAACGGTTGTGTTATCTTCAAGGTAATGATCTGTGATTTCCGCGCGTAATTCAACGGACGTTTCACCCTCAACATCAAACAAAAACCCGCCAAACCCGAACGCGTTCAAAGGGCGAACAACATAAGCCGAAACGGATGATTTTAATAAATCCAGATTTGTAGCCATTATTGGACAACCCCTCTTGATTGCTGTGATATAGCCGCGTCCAGTGTGCGTTTCTCTTTCTGCGCTATCATATCTGATAATGTTAAATTATCACCGTTCGATGCAATATTCCACACATTATTAACCGTGAGTTGCCCAGACGCAGACATGCGGGAAAAATCAGTAGGAGCTGGGATTAGGCCATTAGCAGGGTTTGAAAAATCCCCACCAACCCCTGCCATATTTGCAGAATATTGGGAAAGACCTTTAGCAAGAAACGCTAATCTATCATACACCTTAAGTATTACACTATCCTCAAGACCTCTCAATGCCTTGCCAAAATCATTGATAGCTAATGCCAGAGCTATAAACAATGAAACCATCGGATTGAGCGCTATAAATAAGGCAACAGCCATAGCTTTTATGGAGTTTACCGCTTCGGGCGATAATGTCGAAAAGAATTTTGAAAGCGCGTCAGAAACGGCAATTATGTTTGACGCCGTATCCTTCATAACAGGAATTAAGTTTTCCATGAAAACGATCATTTCGTCTGAAATATCTGCGGATAACTCACCGCGCAATAACTGCCATTGGAACGCTAACTCTTTTTGCGCTTCGGCTATATCTTCTAAACGCTTTCTGTTTTCACCGCCCAAAATCGGCTTATTAAACAGGGTGTTAAATTCCTGATTTGTGGCCTTAATCGCTTGAATAAATTCGGAGGTCAATCCAAGCTCAGACATTAAATCGCGTGTTCGATCTGCGCCATATAGCCCCACGTTTCGAGAATAATTCTCACGCAATCGGTTAATGACATCCATAGGGTTCATGTTGCCGATATCATTCAAACCAAGCATTCCCGCTTGGCCTATTGCGCCTTGCCCGAACTTCGCTTGTGAAATCGTATCAGATAACGCACGAAACGCACCGATAGTCTGCTCAAAAGATACATTAGAATTTAAACGCCCGATTACATTGTAAAAACGCTCAACATCATCGGATGCATACCCAGTTTCTTCACGGAAGTTTTTAAGCTCAACAGACGTGCGAACCGCGCCAGAAACGAACGCATTCACAGCGAATGCAGCGCCAGACATCACGCCCACCATCTTAAGCAAGCCCGTCATGCCGTTTTTAACTTCTTGATTGAAATCTTTTAGCTGTTTATCATCAACATCGAAGCCTAACGCGACAAATAATTCACCGACCTGCATTATACGTCACCTCTTTTTGTCATTGCGATATACTCGGCTTCATAATCACGCTCGAACGCTTCGTAGTTAATAATATTCATTACGATATTAACAGGGGCACGCAATATCGCTTGTGGATTTCCCCCGTAGTATCCTGATTTAGCTAAACGTATGGCATAAAACATAGCCATATCATTTATATCTATTTCGGGGTTTTCGTCCCTGCCTTCGCTAAAATGCCCATAAACGGTTTTAACTGTGAAAGCAGAGCCTTGAAAAAAGGGCGCAAATTCTCCTTTAGACATGCGATAACGATTTCATAATAATCTTCACGCGCTTCAATATCTTCAAACGTTTGCAATGTGATTTTCTCACCGCCGCGCGTGCAACGCGCCAAACACTTAAACATTACGTCTTGAATTTCAGAAGAGCTATCAACCAACAACGCTATTTTTGCAATCGCAGCAACGTCAAATTCCTGCTCATTAACCGATTTACTCGCGTCAACATTAAAACTAAAATCAGAACCCGACATCACGCGCCCGATTGCCGATTTTAACTCAAGAACATCTTGAAAATCAGCCGCATTGATAACGATTTTTTTACCGCTTATCGACTTAAATTCCATTACTGAATACTCCGTTTTGCGCTTGCAAATCTCATGACATAAATCGCAGTCCCTTGCTCGGTATCGCCTGAAACGTTATCCTTGCTGTCAGGGCGGCGAGAAATCATTCCGCCTTGCAACTGCGAAACATCGCGGTACACGTTGCCGTCACCATCGCCCAAACGCTTTACAAACTCACCAGACGCTAAAACAGTCGTTGCGAAATCAGCGTTCATATCAGATAATTTTCTCTGCATGAAACGATCATCACTTGATCCGCGAATTAGACGCAGGGTAAACGTTGCCGCGTTTCCTTTTTCGTTCTTAGCAAAAATAGTGTTTTGATTTTTACCAACGCTATCCATAACCAAATCTTCGTTATAAACAACCGTGGAAACGTCATTGTCTGAAAAATCAACAAAAACCCTATCCCATAATGTGAGCGTATCATCGCCCGTAATTGTAAATGTTGCCATGTTTTACTACTCCTATAAAATAACTCTAATAAGTTCACCAACATTGGCGGTGTCAAGTGCCATATAACGCCCATTTTTTCTTGCGTTAAACTTATCGTCTACACTAACGCTTTCACCACGATTGATATCATTTATAGCCTCGCACCAACGTATTTCACTCATATTTACTACTCCTTATTAATCATTAACCAATACTATAACATCAGAGCTATGAATTGCCCCTGCACGTTTAATAGCAATTTGTACAAGCGGCGCTTTTCTTGCTTCACGATCCACCGCGCTTTGTTGTGTAATCGGTTCGCTGTATGTGTAATAACCATTTGTTTCGATATTTTCATCAAACACCTCAGGATCACCGAAGCGCTCGGATGAAGTCCATGAACCCGCTGCAATAACACCGTTACGAACATATCGAACACAAACACCAGAATACGCAGCTTTAAGGCCGTTCATGCCCTGCTCTGTTTGCGGTACTTTCGTGTTAGTTTGACGTAGATAATTAAAACCAGCCGTTTCAAGCGCAAATTTAAGCGCAAGGTCATTATATGGATTATCAAAATAATCATTTCCACCAGACGAAACAACACATGGCAAACCATCAACGCTTATATAAACATCTACGCCGTTTGTATCTGCTTGTCCAAGGATCGTCTGATTGATACCAGTGTCAGGCGTAATAGTCGCAAGCTGTTTAAACTGCATAGTTTGCGCGGTATTTGAACCACTGAAATTAACCGAGAACGCACGACCAGCATATGCAGCCTTGTATAAATTCGCCGCTTGTGGTGATGTTGTGTAACCAAGCAAGCGCGTGCGCGTATTTCCTGATTGTTGCACTGTTTCGCCAATCCCGCCGATAATATCAACCGTTGAAGAAACATGGTGAACAAACATTCTATCTTGCGCCTGTACCGCGTCCGAAGTCGCTTCGATAACATCATCTTCCATTTCGAGATTAGTCATAACAGGAACAAAGCCAACCGCACCAGACATGCGCGTGATTGCTTCTAATAGCGTTTCACCAGACGCGTCAATGCCGCTTGTGGCAGTACCGCCCGCCGCGTTAAAATAACCCGCGCCAGATAAATCAGTACCAGACCCGCCCGCGTCAGAAATAACAACATCGCTATCCGCGCCGACTTTCTTAGATTTGAACACAAGCGTATTACTAACAGCCGTTACAATAACATTCGCAAGTTGTCCATCAAGGATAGTCGCGACATCATCAAGATCAGTGGCGTTTGTAAAATCAAGGCCAAGCAAGTCGATAGAAACACCATCAACGTCAACGTTAATATCTCCATCACTCACCAGAAGAATATCATTTAAATTTGCGGAAATATTAGCAGTTGTGAAATCGCCCTGTGTAGCAGATACCGCCGCGATCATCGGGATAACAACCAAACGCCCCGTTCCAGTACGAAGGTTTGGTGACTGTGAAAATACAGCGTTAGCCATTTGAGCGGTAACAGATGCAGTCCCGTATAATTCCGCAACCGTAGACGCGCCAACATGAGTTGTGAACGTATCAAGCCCGCTTGGTGTTTCGGTTGTGAACAACGCCAATGAATTAACGTTCTTTTCAGTCAACCCGCTTGGGGTGTTTGTGATGCTCACATTAATAAAATAATTAACAGGGATTATCGCCATGGTTTATAACTCCGTATCTTCGTTTATTGTAAATTCTATAAGGCCGTCAGGCTCTCCAATTGTTTTTTCATCATCCACACGTGTTTCAAATTCATCGTAGTAATCCCCACCAGTCGCGGAAAGTAACTTCTCTTTTTTATACCACACATGGCAAGGAATTGTAAGTGTATATCTTGCTAATTGCGAACCACCCTCCGCCGCCGAAGTATTAACGAACGCCGTGGGAATTGCGAAAATCTTAAAACTGTTTATTTCCATTTGCTGCTGTGCGTAAATCGACTTTACAGCTGCTAACACTTCCCACCTGCGCTGCATCGCGACCACACCGCGCGACATAATATCAATCTGTATATTCTCACGCATAGTAACGCGGTTTACCTCATACACGCCCGTTTCATCTTCACGCAAATATGATTGATTTGACATCGGTTGCGCATCCGCAAGCCCCACCGTAATTATAATATCTTCGGTATCAGGAATACGCCAGTTTAAATCATCAAGCGCAATTCTATCGTTAGAAATTTCCATTTCGTGTTTTAAGATATCAACAAATATTTGAGATGCTAAGTTATTCATGCCGTATAATCCCCTACAACATGATACTCAATATATCCGTTTAATGTGTAGTCTTTACGCGCCATAACTTTAAATTTTTTTCCGTTGTAGACAATACGATCATCATTTGCAAGCGGGTTACCATTTAACTGCACGTGTATTTGCAGCCACTCCCATGATCGTTGCCCCTCGGGTTTTAGATTTACTTGTTCGGGTGATAGCGGTTGAACCGTTCCTTTATATGACGCGGTTATCTGCGTATCCGTGGGAATACCATCAATATTAGTTTGGGTGATAATAATCAACGTAAACGGCTTCATCCACCCGTTCAGAGTGGTTGACATATTCGGCATTCCAGATAATTGGTTTAGGGGTAACGCCATTACATATCCCCTTTGTTTTTAACATCCGAAGAAATCGAACGCCGTAACTGCTGCGTGTCTTTCAAAATACCAGCGCTTCCCTTAGCCGCTACCGTTCCCGCGCTCAACGAAGGCCATTGACCGAAACCGCCCGTTGCAAACGCATCATCAACAATCTGCTCGGCCTTCGCTCCCATCAACTCAAAAACACGTTTATAATCACCATTCGCAATCGCTTCTTTCACGACATTTGCGCCACCAACGCCTTTGATAAATTCTTTTGATTTCACTTCCAACGGCATACGCAAAAACGAACGTTGTGGAATTTTACCACTTTTAGAGCCGTATTCATGAACAACACCGATTTCAGCATTACCCAAGTCACCATCGCCGCGTGCTTCGTGACCACCGAGGACACCAACGCGGGTGACGTAATCCTTACTTAACCCCTTAACGAAGTCATTCAGGCCGTCCATGTTATACTTAACCTGTACCGTCATGGGCGCGTCGCCCCCTGTACCGAAACTATATTCCCACGCATTGCAGGTAACGTCAAACTAAGCCATTTCAGGCCATACGCAGATTGCGTATAAAACGACAACACAGGATCGCTCGTATACGATGCTGGCACGCCGTAGCTTTCCGAAACGCTACCAACAGATTTTGAGGTGACAGGAAACATACCTTGTGCAGATATACCCGCCATACCCGCGCGGATGTCATTAACCAAATAATGCGCCGTTAAATATAAATACGCAAGCTCAATAGTATCGTCAGAGATATACAGGGCTTGATTAAGATTGACTTTAGCTTCACGGAATGCGCGTGTAATATCGCCGTCCATAATATAATTTAAAACATCATCATCAACTTGCGACCAGTTCGCAGTCACAGTCGGGTTAATTCCAGTCGTCCCGTTTACGGTGCAATCATAAAATAATTTTGTAGGGGTGTAATAAACACGAGTGCCAGCGTTATATAGTTCCGCGTTATCGTATTCAGGTAAGTAGGGGAAATCCCGATAGAACAGGTCTTTAAAATCATCAACTGTGATAGTATCCAAGTCCATCGGGATTAATCCTTATTTTTCAACAGGTTTTGTAGCGGCTTCGAGTTCGCCTTCCAATTCCTTGATTTTTTCGTTCGCAGCTTCGATTACAGCTTCGAGCGCCGCATTTTCATCTTCAAGTTTCTTGTACGCCTTCGCATCCAATTTACCATCAATAACCGAACCCGCTGGAATTAGTTCCTTAGGGTACATGCTCATCAGCTTCTCAGCTTGCTTTACAGGGATTTCAAGGTTCTTTTTTGACGCAAGAGTGACTGTTTCGCCATCTTTCTCAATATAGAACTCGCGTTCACCAGCATTAAAAACATTTAGTGTTTTAGACATAGGTTTTTCCTTTCAAGTCTAGTAATCGAAATACAACATTTCAAGCGGACGAAGCGAAATAACACTTGAGAATTGACCGAAAGCAACACTTTCATAATCAAATCCGTTAAATGTATCAGCAACACCAGTTGTGAAGTCTACAGGAATTTCGAACAACAGTGAAGTATCATCATTACGGCGATAAAGCACATAACGGTCAACAGATAGTCCGCTGTTCGCTTTATCAGCATATGGAAGTGGCTTAACTTCAAACGCTGCATTTCCTGTGATTTCGATAAACGCTTCTTTCAAACGTGCTAGACGTGATTTACCGTTACCATAGCTTTCATCAACAAATGAACCAAGGCCGTTGTAATCAGTCGCTGGCATAACGAACGTGTCAGGCATCGCAGTGTAGTTTGTGCGAGTTTGATACGCTGGAAGCATTCCACCAAGTGCAGCCGCAAATTCAGTCGCGCTCATTGAGCTAAACTTCTTCGTAACAACAGTTGTGTTTGATGCAACACCAGTTTGATTAAGTAAACCAGACAACGCCGTGTCAGTCGTTCCAAGGAATGAGGCTTTTTGAATACCCAAGTTCCAAGTGTTATAACGTGCGCGTTCTTTGGCTTCGATCAACGACCAGTTACCCGTGCGTGACGCTTGCTCGACTTCAACGATGTTTGTAACAACCGCTTCACGCCATCCACGTCTTGGAACGCGAACGCCCTCGACTTGTGTTTCCGCGCGTGGCGCTCGTGCCAAGTTTGAACCAGTTTCAAAGATACCAGCTTCAAAGTTATCACCAATGTTGTAAGATTTCCAAATCAGGTTATCTTCAAACCATGCGCCTTCACCAACAACAACAGGCATATAGTCAGACGGGCGGTAATCAGGGAGCTTTTGCTCTGTGACTTTCGCACGAATTGCCGTATATGTGTCAATCGTTTGTTGTGCGCCAAGGGCGTTTTTGATTTGACCCAACTCGGGTGATTGTGAGAATAATTTGACAACGCTATTCTCAATCGCTTGTTCTAGTTTCGTTTTCATATCAAATTATCTCCTTAAAGTTTGATTTCTACGCGGATCAAGTCACCATCAGCGGCGGCCTTATCCAATGCAATACCGATTGTTGTCCCAGATGATTGAGTTGCAACCTTGTTACCAGAAATAACAACCTCAACAGACGCGCCACGTGCAATAGCCGCAGAAGCCTCCATGAACATAATCGCGCCAGTACGCGCAACCTTAACCTGATCACCAGCTTCATATTCGTTGGTTTTGAAATTCAACGGGATAAAGCCGAAAATCGCATTAGTGATAGCCGCGATTTCTTCAACAGGGATTTGACCGCTTACAACGTCCTTGATCAATACAGCTTGACCAGCTACCAAAGTAGCCGTTTCGCTCAAATCAATTTGGCATGATAGAGTGTTAAAATTAGGATCAAGTGTTAGCTGACCTTTAACGGGGGTAATGTTGAAACTATTTGATGTTAGCGCCATGATAATTCTCCTTAATACTTGGCTTTACCAACCGCAAGACGGTCAGTGTGTGATTTATAAGATGGTGCTTTATCGGCTTTCACCTTGTTAGCGTTTTTCAGCTCTTCAAAATGAGAGTTTTTCTTCTCATCTTCATCGGCTTCATTTTCTTTCTCATCTTCATCTTCTGAGTTCTCTTTTTCGTCTTCCTCGTTAGATTTTTCATCATCTTCGGATGCTTCGTTTTTCTTCGATTTTGTGTAACGATTAATCAGTTCTTTAACTGTCATTTTTTCGTCACCGACATCGATTTCAGCGTCCATGTTCATTTTTTCTTCTTCTTTTTCAGCCTCGTTTTTCTTGGCGTTTAGAAGCGCATCACGCATTTCAAAAACTGAAACTTCCGTAACAGTCCCATCATCGTTTTTGATTTCTACCATTGTATCTGCGTCAATGGATGAAACCTCTTCTTTCTTCATTTTAAAAAACATTAAATTGCCTTTCTTTGGGTTCACGTTTTTACTATTTTGCAGCTCATCCAATTGAGCCTTTTTACTCATGCAATACGCCTTGTAATCATCACAAGACATAATACACGCGTCCTCATAACGGGGGTTCGGCACAATCGCCAAATGGGTGTAATCCCCGTTTAAAATCTTGCGGTCATATTCAACATTATGGTGCGTTCCGCCGCGTGAATATTCAGTTGGGATATAAGCGTTCGATACAGCCCATCCCTTATTTACCGCTTCCAGCGCAACTTCATCAGTCAGGATAATCTTTGACCAAACCCAGCCATCAAGCTCATTGTAAAACGTTTCAGTCACATACCCATGGGCGTTTTCAAGATCAATTTCATCAACATGGAACACATAAACTGGCTTACCGTTGAACGAAGGCATCATCTGCTTAATCGCGTCTTCGGTAACTAAAATCATTTCGCTATCATACTTAGCCACACCCTGCTGCATATGGCGGGCGTAGTAAATTTGAGCGGGGACTTTAGCGTTTTTCTTTTCCATTTTTACCCATAAAAAAAGCCGCAAAAATCCCTAAAGAAATTTGCAGCTCGGTTATTCCAATACTGTAACTCGAATTATACTATAGTTATTCTTTTAAATCAATAGGTGGTTTTTCAGTGTTTTTCGTTTCCACATGCGTTATTTCACCGTTTTGAAAATATACAGTCACAGAGCCGTATAACTTTTCATCCGAGTGTTTATTTAAAATCTGTAATAACCAATTAACCATATTACTCCACCAACGGCACAGCCACGCACCTGCATCCAAAATCTTCACCAGCATGAGCGCGGCGGCCTGTATTCAAATCCACAACGGGAGGATTATCCCATGATATTATCTTACCTTCAAGTATTTTATGATCGTGGCGCTCACGGCTATCCATAGCACCGCGCCATATGTAACGATTAATCCCCATACCCGTATAACGAGTTTCGCGATATTTCGAAACAAGCAACGATGTTTCTTGCCGCGCTAAGAATTTCGCCTTGCGTTTTGATACACCATAATTCTTGCGTATATCTGCAATCAGGCTCTCCGCACGCAGCCCACTGCCAAACGTTTCTTTTTCCACCGTCTCGCGCAACGCTATAATATTTTCAGCCGTCCAGTCCTTAATATATAAATCCAGATTTTGCGACCACTCCGCCGCAATCACGTTTTTTTGATCATCCGTCATTTCAGGGGCAATAGCAATTCGCTTTGCAGTCTTGCGGAAATCTTCATCAATTTTAGTGATCGTGTCATAATACTCATCAGGGATTATAGAAATCTCATTTATCCGAGTTGGTGAAATACTATCAATCGCAGTAATAACAGACTGTTTTACAATTTCGTAATCCGCCCGCGCCACTGCAGCCGCTTGCTGCACTTGGCTAGGCACGTTATCAGGTAATGACCAAGTTTTACTGCCACTGTTAAAACTCGCGCCAATCCTACGCAGATCACGGCTAATCTTAGAATTAAAACTGCCATAAACACGGTTATCCTTAATATAAACCCGCCCAGAACGTATAGCATCCGCAAGCACTCCCCCTTGATTTTGAATTTCCGTTTTAGGCATTTTAATCGCCGCTAATATAGGCGCGTATATTACCTCGAAAAATATACGGTTTATTTCCCGTTCGATATTATCGAAGTAATCTGTTTTTAGGTAGAGTGGTTCGATTTGTTTCATTAAACATCCACAAATGCCGTTATGAAAGCACTGCCCGACACTGCCGTTGCAAGTTTACATTCAAAATTTAAATTGGTAGCGTCAATAGTCAATAGTGTTGGTGGTATTTCCCAATCAAGTCCCGATGTTGCTGAACGGAATGAATACACCACGTCGGCTGTAGATGGTGTCCATAATGATTTGTGTGCTATAGAAAACGTTTGTAGTGTTGTTGTGTTTGTGGATATAGATGCGGATAGAACCTTAGACGGGTTGTTTGCTACAATATTACCCGTTGCGGTAACCTGCACTTTATCAGACCCCCCATTCGGTGTCTGCCCTGACCATGCATTTTGACCAGAAGCGGTGAAAATATCTAAATCAGCATTTAAACGGCTACCAGATGTATATTTCAGGGCAGTATCACAATTAGCGATGAAACCACGCACCATAACAGCAGAGCTTGCAATCTCGACACCGACACGCCCACTACCACTAAATCCATTTATACTGATATTATCGAATGAGGTGTTTGCTCCGTTGACAACTAATCCATTGCAGTCTGCGCTGTCGTCTGTCATATATATTTGACTAATTCCACCCAACGCTCCGTTCCATTCAATGCATGTTGCAGCCGAAGCACTCGCGTTTGTTGCTGCTTCAACGCGACCAATAAGAACCTCGGCCTCATCAACCTTTAATCCAATAGCATTCGTTGCGCCTTTACCGACACCCGTTACGCGTACAGAATTAATTTGAGATTTAGCCTTACCAACAGCTACATTTTCAAATATAACATTTGTGCTATCACCTTGGATAAGATTACCTTTTGTAATTCCACCAATGGAAATACCTTTACGATTAGTTGTGTTGGTAGCTTCACCATATACATGAATGATATTAAACCCATCAAGAACCGCCGTATAATTTACTGTTGTCTCTGATTTAAAACCATAATCACCATCTTCATGAAGCAAACAACGAAATTCATTTATTTTACTATTGTGTGGACCACGATATAACCATCCATAGCGTTTTGGTTTTATAGCCAAAACCACCGCATCGAAAAAACCTTCCTCTTGCCCTAACCATGAAGTTAGTGTCGCTGCTGCTGGACCTTCTGTGTAGATAGCATCCTCATACGCATCACGTACAATAATCTTACCCTCAAAACTGTACGCATTACCGTAAAATTGAATACCACCTCCTGCTGTCTGGTTGTCCCCATTGCAATCAATAGATAAATCCTTCAATCCGTACCAATACGGCACTTCTGGGTCAGTTGGTGCATATTTATTTGAGCCTGTTAAATCATCAAAATTGATACTCTTAATAGCGTAGCAATTAGCACCATCAGCAATTTTTATAATGGTTGTTGATGCGGATGAACCCATCAATTTTACAAAACTTGGAATAACCAATGACGCACTAATTTCATAAGTATTAGAAGGCAGGAAAACAATACCACCACCATTCAAGCTGCACGCGTTTATCCCATCCTGAATACTACCATAGTCTTTAACATTGAATATTTCACTGTAATCACCAAATGTTCTTGTGCCAGTCATTATAAATCACTCCAATTTGCGTTCCATTTATTTTGTAAATAATTACCGACTTGATTAATTTCTGCGTCCGAAAACGCTCTTTCATAAATTAAAACCTCTGATATTAACCCATCAAAAAAACCAATCGTATCATTTGATGATCCAATATTGATCGCCGCCAGAACATCTAAAGCATCAGAAGATGCGCCCGTACCAGAAAGGCCGTCATACAGGCACGTTAGCGTAGTATCTTCGTGTCTTTGACCGAATATGTTGGCGTTAGTATCTATTGTTTCCGTTTGCGCGACTGGGGAAAAAGAGCTATTAGAATTAATAAATTCAATTTTATCCGTTCCGCCTCTGTTAACGATAATACCATATCTTGTGGAGTTACCACCTGTGACTGCGGTTAATAATCTATAACCATTAACCGCAGATGTTACAACATCCATCGCCGCTACAATAAACATCGTGTTATCAGACGATGGAACACTTAATAACCCAGAACCAAGAACCATACTTGATGATGAACCATTAAAATCAAGCGCGTTAAGCCCGTTTATTGTTCTTGTGCCTGTAGTTGGTTTGTTCGCACCATTTCCTTGCGTTGCGTTATTCCCGCCTCCAGACTTATCCGCCCACACAGAAACCGCGCCGCCGCTTTCCGTAATCGTGCCCGTATCCGCAGCATCAAGCCATAGCGCCAAACCGTCAACGACAGGCAACATATACTTCTCACCCAACGTCCGCCCTAAACTGCGCCCTAAACTACGGCCTAAATCCATTACACAACCTCTTCGGCGTTAATACCAGATAACACAACGGATGTCGTTGTTCCCGTATCTTGCTCAACATACATGTAGTTCATAACATATTTAAAATCAGCATTACCCACAAACGCCGCGCCATTTTCAACGATACTCATTCCCGTTGGCGCTGTCACTGGCTCGACCTGCGACATATAAATATTAACAGTGCCGCCAATCGTGTCAATATTCGGAGTTATCTGTTCTGCGCCGCGCCCAGACGTGCGAACCTCATACAGTGTATCGACTTCAATTTCAGTTTGATACCATTCTCTTAATGCCATTTTTAATACTCCTTAATTAACTCTAATATACCAACCGTTTACCGTAATGCTTGCATCATCATCGAATAACGCGTGTATTTCGGCGGGGTTGTCAAGCGTGTTCGTATCCCCCATGTAAAAATGAGCCATAACAATAAGGCTATCATGCGTATCTGCCGACTTGTATGGCTTTTCTTTCTCAAAGTTTAGTGTGTACGGTGAAGCCCCGACACCAAGAGTTATACCAAGCGTAAAGTCAGTGTTGGGGCTTGTTGTAATGGGCGTTACATCAAGCCTAACGATAACCTGATCGCCGAGCACGAGATCAGAAAAATCAAAAGCGTTTGCCGTCGCGTCCCAGATATCAGTCACCGTATTGGGCTTATAGGTTTTATTGGTAAAAGACCCTAGCCCGTCATTTGTTAATTTCGTAATCTCATCAGAGGTACAAGATATAGGCGTGATGGATGTAGCTGCATCATTGTAATCAAAAAAACCACCCTCAGTTAGTGTTTTTGAGTTTATTGGCAATGTAACGCGCTCAGTCACGCTAGAGTTAACGCCCGCAAATACGGTTTCGTTTGAAGCAACACCGCCATCAGGTAATTCGGAAATCTTAGGCATATATTTGCTCTCCATCTTCTGTATTTAAAAACCCGCCTAATTCAGTAAACAGGGGGAATAATTCAATATATTCTTCCGTGGCTAATCCCGAAACGATGATATCAGGCGAACCACTTGCAACCTCAATATACATAAAATTCGGGATATATTCAAACGCTGATAACGTCACATCACTCATGCCGTCAATGATACTCATTCCGCTTGGTGGCGATGCATTAGCGACTTGAGCGCCGTACACATTCACCGTACCACCAACACATGATATATTCGGGCGTACCTGCTCAGAACCACGACCAGACCAACGGACTTCATACAGCGTGCCAGCATCTACAGATATTTGATAATTACGCATCAACTTTACTCTCCGAACCAACTGTGAATTGACCATCAATCGGTTCTAAACCTTCCGCATTTTCATCAACCTCAATCGGCAACAAATTAGACTTATTCATGCTTTGCGCCCACTCTTGACGGGTAATCGCGCCCGATTGATATGATGCCATCGTGCGGTTAAATTCCGAATTTTTAACGTTTTCTTCTTCTTCGGATGTCATTTGACGCAGTGCGTGCCACTCAATTGTGAGATCATCAGGAACGAAACCGAACATCTTTTGACAAACCATGCACACCACGTCCACCATAAGAAACTTAACCTTTGAACGCACTTCCGAATTAATCATAGTGTTATAATTTTCGATATCATCTTCACCAGAATTAAACCCGCTTGATGAAATACCAAACAGCTTCGTCATGGGAAATTTTAAATCAGCCGCGACCTGCATACGCACTTGGTTCATGACCTCGGCAATACCAGCGAAATTCATGTGCTTCTGATCGTATGTATCCTCTTTATCCATCACAATCGCGTTAAGGAAATTCTTTGCTTGGTTTCCTAATTGAATACGTTTTGTGATCTGATCTGTCCCGCCGCTTGTGAGCATCGCAGAATTAAACCCGTTGATACCGTAAACGTCAATTTTCGCCTCATCCATCAACTCAAACATAACATCTTGATTTTTCATATACTGCGAAATCGAACGCACTAAACGCTCAATTTCAGACATGCCCCAACCACGCATTTGAGGGCGCAGAAACGATGGCGCTTCTTTTCCCTTGATCGTCATTACTCGGCTATGATGTATGCGCTTGCCGTAATACAGGAAATATTCCGCATCATCTAAAAACGTATCCATGTTTTCAGCAAGAACGCCGCCAGTTGCGGTTGTGAGTTCCCACATGTCAACAGCGCGGAAATCAAGGTTAGATGCTTCATCAATTTTGTCAACATCAAGCGGGGTATCTGGTTTTTGATCCGTAAGCACCAGCAACGCGCCCCCACCAAACAAACGCGCCCACTTAGCGGATTGCGCCGTAGATTTCACCGCGTCCATGCGCTCAAGCGTGTTTTCAAGCTGCTCAATTTCTTCTGCGCTTAGTTGCCCCGTTTTGATTTCAAACCCAGTCGAGAACGCATCATCAACGGGCTGGTCAATCAGGGTTTGAACAATACCATGCTCAACGTACAACTGGGATAGTAATATTCTGTTTTGTGAAATCAGGTAATTACGTAAATTATATTGCAGCGTATCCGTTTTAGATAACTGCGCCCCGTTAAACCCAGCCAAGCCAGAAACAAAACCCGTGAATGAGTTTACAAGTTCTTTGGTTGCCGATTTTATGGTTTTATCGCTCATTTTACGCCCAGTGTAAGATTTCCATGAATAATAGCATATTAGTTTTTAAATCACAACACATCAAGGATTGAAACCGCAGTTTTAACGCGCATATTATCAATCGCATGCATCGCCGCGTCAATTTGGTCATCATGTGCGTGTGTCATAAGCGGCGAGAATGCGCTAAATTCGTTTATGAAATCGCTTAAGAAATCGGCATTTTCAGGCAAGTAAATAAAACCAGATTGTATGTGCGGCTGCACGTCCATCGCCCGCGTGTATTTATCTTTATCGACTTGCTGCGCCTCAACTGGTATTGAGTGGCGCGCGCGGAGGTTTTGGATTAACCCCGTCCCGCTCGCCTTGTCTTCAATCACAAATGATCGCGGGTTATACCCCCTGTGCTTTGCCCAAAACGCTTTTGCTTGCCTCTCAAGGTCATGTGCCTCCCATTTTCCGCGCAACTGATCGATTAAATACATATTCCCTTGGTGGCATATACCCCATATTTGAAAAACACTGTAATCGTTGTGTTCTTTGGTTTTTAACGCCGTATCTCCAAATAACTTCGTGTACTTCATTTGCGGTAATAGCGTGTAATACTGCCACCACTCAAGCTTAAACACCGTCCCACCGTACTGTATAGGCTCTTGCTGGTATTGGGCTTTGAACATGTAGTCATTAACCTTGATTTCTTTTATGCGATCTTCGGTGTACTGGCTTGGAAGTTGGCAGACATCCCCAACCATTAACGGCTTGCATAATTGCTTAAATATATATTTTTCTTGAAGCATCCCAGTTAAATCGCGTAAGTGCAATCGTTGTTGGATGTTTATTATAGCTGCTTTAGGTGTGTTTAAGCGCGATAGAAGTGTTTCTTCAAAATATGTGACCACTTTGTTACGCATGACCTCGGAATGCATATCAGCGGGCTTATTTCCATCATCAACAATCAGTGCGCCGCTAAAACCCTTTGAGTTACGAATACCCGCGCCAAATCCAGTGATAGCAGACCCGATTGAAGAAAACAGGATAATACCATTGGCGGGCGATACAATCTTGCGGCTCGAATACTTAGCTACTTTTAGCCCCTCATTTTTTTGAAGGTATTCTTTCCAAAACACATCAATCGGATTAACCTCCTCCGTATATTGCTTGATGCTCAAGTCATACATAGCTTTGTATACAGGGTGTTCAAGGATATTAGCAAACGCACGCGCGATATCAGACAACAGCGATTGCGAAAATGAGGTGTATATAAAATTTGACTTCGGGTTCTTCGCCCAACAGTAAGCCATGAAATATGTTGCCATGGTGGTTTTGCCCGAACGTGGCGGAACATTTATACTTAATCGCGTGGTTTTTTGGTCGTAAACATTTTCGAAACAATCGAATAGTTCGTCATGCAGGGCTTCTTCAATAAACTTGTTACCCTCGACAATATAGAACATGTATTTAAACCACGCTCGAAAACCCTTATTAAGTAAAAGCTGGCCAAAATACTTTGGTTTATCAATCGTTATCATTGATTATATCGTCAATATGGTTTTCTAGTTGTTTTTTTTCTTTGCTGTCAACATAAACTATTTGAGTTGGTGGGCTTTTGTTTTCCACTTCGGTTTTTTCGCTGTAGCCATGGTTCGATAGCATGAGTTTCGTAATGACGCCAGAAAACTTCCCAGACAGACCGTTATTGGTTAATTCATACTCTTGCATATCGTTCAAAAAATCCAACGTGTTGGAAAATTCATCATGTTCGTCAGCCCATGCGTATAGCGTTGACTTGTTCACACCAAGGTAAATAGCGAGACCCGCAGCAGTAGGAACGACAGCATTTGAAGCATTACCAATAGATATGGTTTTGAAGTTAGCGATATAGTACATGGCGTTGTCATACATTTCTTGATTATATTTTGTTGGCCTTCCAACTGGCTTAACATCACTCATATCAATCTCCATAATTTAATCACAATTATAGCCTTCATAATATCATAGCGCAATCAAAAACGGTATTATTTAATTATGTAAACAGCCCAAA